>OHJI01000090.1_pt1 | contig 56547 bp, 64 predicted proteins | sample 1568571 | NCBI WGS metagenome assembly OHJI01 (sample SAMEA3879583, study PRJEB24766) | human gut metagenome | biome: human-associated habitat; feature: feces | place: USA | collected 1985/1987
ATCTTTTACAGAATGGGATTAGCCATCAACACGTTTTGTCCTATAACCCTAAAAATACTTGGCTTGCTTCTCTCCGTTCCCCTATTATTATCTAAAAACTCTCTATTTCTCCGGATATTTTTTTCTACATCGACACACAATGGACTTCATTTCCATGTGCCCGGATGATACGGAGTAAATCCTCTGTCTTCATCCATATAGTAGCAGTATTCTCGTTGGGATGTACTCCAATCAATGCATCATTTTCCAGAAAATAAGCATCCACAAATACCTTCACGCTGCATGTTTCATCGTTGAGTACTCCAAGCGGCGTTACCGAACCCGCCTGCAGTCCCATTTTCTCAGTTAAATCTTCTTCCGAGGCAAAACTTAACGGACGCGTTCCATTTGCCTTTCGAAATGCCTTTAAATCTACCCTCTGGTTCCCTCGCACTGTAATCAGATAATAATTCTGCTTCTTATTATCACGTACAAAAAGATTCTTGGCATCTGCCTGTGGATAAGGAATTTCCACATCTGATAAATCTTCCATATTGTAAACAGCTTTATGCTCTGTCACTTCGTACCAGATATGCTGTTGACTCAGGTATTCATAAATTTCCTGCTTATTCATTGTATTTCCTCGCATTCTTCCCGCTTGCGTTCATTATATCATGTGCAAAACCAGCCCATGATCAATATTCGCCGTTCGCCAAAAGTGAGCAGGCTCACTATATCATAAACTTTTTATAAAATTTTTTCCAGTTCACTTTACATTTTTTCCTTCCGGTGCTAGTATACCATCAAAATAAATATTTCAATTTTGAACTATTTTATTTTGAAGTATTTTCATCAGGAGGACTCTTACATGAATACAGGTATTGCATTTGCAAGAAAAATGTCTGCTGCCTACACTGCAGTATGTAAGCCTTTGTGCCAGTCACTGCATCTGCCGCAGACTGCTTTTGATATTTTGATGTTTTTAGGAAATAATCCGGAATATTCAACTGCCAGAGATATTGTTGAAGTACGCCAGATTAAGGCAAATCTGGTCTCCGTCAATGTAGACCGGCTGGTGAAAGACGGTTATCTCAGCCGCAAAGAGGTTGCCGGCGACCGCCGGAAGACACAGCTTCTATGTACGAAAAAAGCTGCCCCTGTTATAAAAAAGGGACAGGCTCTGCAGCAGGATTTTGCCGACCGGCTGATTGCCGATCTGGATGATGCCACGAAAGATGCCTTTTTTAAAGGAATGGCACAGATGGAGACAACGCTGGATATGATTTTAGAGGAGGTATCCTAAAATGGATTTATTAACTACGATTTTTGTTACATTTTTTGCAGGTATGGGTGCCGGACTTGGAACCGGTTTTGCCGGCATGAGTGCCGCTGCTGTCATCAGTCCGCTGCTTATTCATTTTCTAGGCATTGACCCATATATGGCAGTCGGCATTGCGCTTTCTTCCGATGTTTTGGCAAGTGCCATTTCTGCCTATACATATGGAAAGCATAAGAACCTCGATATTAAAAACGGTCTGATTATGATGGTCAGCGTATTGCTTTTCACCGTAGTAGGAAGCTATGTTTCAAGCCTTGTTCCTTCTGCCACAATGGGTAACTTTTCCGTTTTCATGACCTTTCTGTTAGGAATCAAATTTATCGTAAAACCGGTTATGACCACGAAAGAATCCATGTCCGCCGTATCTGCAAAGAAACGTGCCATCCAGTCCGTAATCTGCGGTGTGCTGATTGGTTTTATCTGCGGCTTTGTTGGTGCCGGAGGCGGCATGATGATGCTTTTAATCCTGACCTCTGTACTTGGATATGAACTGAAAACTGCTGTTGGCACCAGTGTATTTATTATGACCTTTACCGCACTTACCGGTGCCTTTTCCCATTTTGCCATCGGCGGACTGCCGGATGTCACCGTCTGGGGTCTGTGCATTGTATTTACCTTAATCTGGGCAAGAATTGCCGCTGTCTTTGCCAATAAGGCCACTCCAAAGACACTGAACCGGGTTACCGGTGTCATTCTGGTAATTCTTGGAATTGTGGTAATGATTTTTTAAGCTCCCCAGACCTCTTCTGCGATTTCCTTAACAAGCTTCAGTTTCGCCCACTGTTCTTCTTCCGTAAGCTTGTTACCGATTTCGCAGGAGGCAAATCCACACTGTGGACTTAAATAGAGATTTTCCAACGGAACATATTTGGACGCTTCTTTTATTCTTGCAATGACTGACTGCTTGTCTTCAAGCTTCGGTGTCTTGGTGGTAACAAGTCCTAATACCACCTTCTTATTGCCGGTTATTTTTGCCAGCGGTGCGAAACCACCGGAACGCTCATCATCATATTCCAGATAATAAGCATTGACATTCTCCTCTCCGAATAACAAATCTGCGACTCCGTCATATGCGCCGGAGCTGAAGAAAGTAGAATGATAATTTCCACGGCATACATGGGTGTTGATGGTCAGATCAGCCGGTGCCTCTTCTACTACCTTATTATTTAATGCAAGAATAACCTTCTTATATTCTTCCAATGCTTCGCCTCTTCTTCCGGTCAGTGCAACGGCAAGCTTCGGATTTACCAGTCCACCCCATACACAGTCATCGAACTGAAGAGTTCTGCAGCCTGCTGCATAGATTTCCTCGATAAATTCTCCATATGCCCTGATGACATCCTCTGCAAAAGCTTCTTCTGTTCCATAAATTTCAAGAGTTGTATCTAAAAGCTCTGCGCCGGTGAAATAGGCATAGAACTGGGCTGGAGATGGAACGGTCTGCTTTGCTATGGTATTCTCATCTTCCAGTGCCTTTACAAATTTGAAATGATCAACGAATGGATGATTCTTTACGGAAATCTTTCCCACCATGAAAGTGTCATCTATCATAGCTGCTTCGCCGTCAAAGGTTGTATTTCCATCTACGGTCTTCTTATGCTCGATTCCATCGAATCCCCACATAAAGTCCAGATGCCAGGTAGCTCTGCGGAACTCCCCATCGGTAATCACATGATATCCAAGCTCCTTTATCTTTGCGACCAGTTCTAAAATACAGGCATCCTCTACCTCTTTTAACTGCTCTCTGGTAATTTTCCCTGCTTCAAAGTCCGCACGGGCTTTCTTTAATTTTTCCGGACGTAAAAAACTTCCTACATAATCGTATCGGAACGGTGTTGTTAAATTTGCCATTTTAATTTCTCCTTCTTTCTTATTCATTTATGCCTGTTTTCTTATTTCTTTTGCTGCTTCTACCATATTTCGAAGACTTGCTTCGGTTTCCTTTGTGCCTCTTGTTTTCAGACCGCAGTCCGGGTTGACCCATAATTTGTCTTTTTCAATTTTGGTAAGCATGATATGAAGTGCATTCACAATCTCTTCCACAGACGGAACTCTTGGGGAATGAATATCATAAACACCAGGTCCAACCTCTGTTTCAAAATGGTTTTCTCTTAAGGAATCCAATATCTGCAAATCGGAACGGGATGCTTCGAAAGTAATTACATCCGCATCCATATCGTCGATTGCTGCAATAATATCGGTAAACTCGCTATAACACATATGGGTGTGAATCTGTGTTTCCGGTTTCACGCCACTGTGGGTCAGGCGGAATGCCGAAATTGCGAAATCCAGATATTCGGTATACCAGTCTGATTTACGAAGGGGAAGCTTCTCTCTTAATGCAGCTTCATCAATCTGGATGACCTGAATGCCATTTGCCTCCAGATCCAGTACCTCATCCCGGATTGCCAGAGCAATCTGTGCAATTGATTCCCGAATGGAAATATCTTCTCTTGGGAAAGACCAGTTGAGTATGGTAACCGGTCCGGTAAGCATTCCCTTCATTGGCTTTTTCGTTAAGGACTGGGCATATACAGACCATGCTACGGTAATCGGATTTTTGCGATATACATCTCCCCAGATAACCGGTGGTTTTACACAACGTGTTCCATAGGACTGTACCCATGCTTTTTCGGTAAACAGAAATCCTCCCAGTGCTTCTCCAAAATACTCTACCATGTCATTTCTTTCATACTCTCCGTGTACCAGCACATCCAGTCCGATTTCTTCCTGCAATGCCACACATTCTGCAATTTTCTTTCTGTTAAAATCTATATATTCCTGTTCAGAAATTTCCCCTTTGCGATATGCCTGGCGGTTTGCCTTTACATCCTTTGTCTGTGGGAAGGAACCAATGGTAGTCGTTGGAAATTCCGGCAGTCCCAATACTTTCTTCTGTAATTTCTGTCGTGTGCTTCGCTCCGGCAGTCTGACATAGTCATTTCCCTTTACTTCAGAAAGTCTCTTCTTTACATCCGCATTTTTACAGTCTCTTTCTTCTGCAAAAAGCTTCTGATTTTCTTTATATGCAGCTTCTTTCGTATAATCCGCTGCATCTGCAAGTATGCTGAGTTCTTTCAGTTCTCCTAACTTTTCTTCCGCAAAAGCAAAATATGCCAGATATTCCTGTGAAATCTTGTGCTCATGTTTTAAGGTATAAGGTACATGAAGCAGGGAACAGGATGTTGATAATACTGCCTTTATTTTCTTATCATTCAGTGTCTGAAGCACCTTTAAGGTTTTATCAAAACAATTTTTCCAGATATTTTTTCCATTTACCAGTCCGGCAAATAACTGTTTATCCTGTGGAAATCCGTATGTATTTACAAGATTTAAGGTTTCTTTTCCCTCGATAAAATCAAGTCCGATTCCGTCAAAAGGCATCTGAATCAAATCCTGATAAATATCCCTTACATCACCAAAGTATGTCTGTAACAAAATATGACTGTGTTTTTTACAGGATAAGATTCCGTCATAAATCTTATGAAATAATGCGATGTCACTCTCTTCCATATCCCATACAAGTGCCGGCTCATCAAACTGTACCCATGCAATCTGATTCTCCTCACACTTCTTTACCAGATTCTGATACGCACTTATAATATCTTCTACATAATCCAATGCCGGCTTTTTGCCGGTAAATCTGCACAGCCTCAACATGGTATAGGCTCCAATGACAACCGGCTTTGTTTCGATTCCAAGTGCCTTTGCCTCTGCATATTCATCCACCAGTTTATTTCCGGATAACTGAATTACGGTATCATCTTCCACTTCCGGAACGATATAATGGTAATTGGTATTAAACCATTTTTTCATGGCAAGCGCTTTTACATCTCCGGAAGCTCCCTGATAGCCCCGTGCCATTGCAAAATAGGTATCCAGTCCGGACAATTCCAATTCTTTATAGCGCTTTGGAATGATATTCAATAAGACTGCTGTATCCAGAGTCATATCGTAAAAAGAGAAATCATTGCTGGAAATATAATCAATTCCTGCCTCTTTTTGTATGCTCCAATGTGTTTTTCTTAAAGTCTCTGCGATCTGCTGCAGTTCCTCTGCTTCTATTTCTTTTCTGAAATATTTTTCAGAAGCAAATTTTAATTCTCTTAATGTACCGATTCTTGGAAAACCAATTACTGATGTCTGCATCATACCCTCCAAATATATTTTTCTGATTTCCCTCATTATAATTGGAGTGCCTCATTCTGAAAAATACATAAAAATAAGGGTAGTCCATAGTTTCAAGCTATGGTCAGCCCTTATTTTTGATTGCAAAATTACTTTTCTATTCCCCGCACATGCTTTCTTACTTTCTCTTTTATCCCATAAATATCCTGTCCGTCACTGCTGCATTCATTGTAGCGGCCTCTTGATCCCAGGGTTCTCTTTGGATACTGCATTTTCTCTTCTCCCTGCAGGTTTTTCCAGACAAATCTGCCCCGGTCATAAATCATATAGCCGTGCCAGCTCTCTTCCTTGGGAATGGAAACAGAACCGGGATTCATATAGATAAAGTCTTCATGTTCCGTGCATTTTGGGACATGGGTATGTCCGCATAACAGGATATCTCCCTTATGAAGAGGCGGCAGATTCTCTTCATTATAATGGTGACCGTGGGTTGCATAAATCAGCCTTTCTTCATCCGCTACCACGCAATAATCAGAAAGTATTGGAAATTCCAATACCATCTGGTCTACCTCCGTATCGCAGTTTCCACGCACACAGAGAATATCCTGCTTATGCTTATTTAATAATGCAATTATTTTCTTCGGCGCATATTCTTTTGGCAGGTCATTTCTTGGTCCATGATATAAAATATCTCCCAGCAACAGCAGCCGGTCTGCCTTTTCCCTCTTATATGCCATAAGTAACTCGTTACAATAATATGCCGAGCCGTGAATATCCGATGCTATCATCCATTTCATACGCTTTGTTCTCCTGTAATATATTTCTTTAATGCCTCAAGGTATGTTTCCCCCAGCCGGCTTATCATTCCCTTCCGGTGGGTCACATATCCGATTCTCATGTCACCTTCATCTGCCAGCGGCACTGCAATAATATCTTCGCCATTTAATTTCTGGTCAATGATTCCGCTGCACACTGTGTAACCATTTAAACCAATCAGAAGATTAAACAAGGTCGCCCGGTCACTGACGCGGATATTTTTCTTCCGCTCAAAAGAGGAGAAAATCTCTTCCGAGAAATAAAAGGAATTGTGTTCCCCCTGCTCATAGGAAAGGTACGGATAATCTGCCAGTTCCTCATTGGTTATGATTTTCTTTTTTGCCAGCGGATGCTGCCTGCTGATAAAAACATGAGGTTCTGCAACAAATAACAGATGAAATTCCAAATCAGACGATTTCAATATTTTCCTGATTACTTTTTCATTGAAATCATTTAAGAAAAGGATTCCGATTTCACTTCTCATTTGCGCTACATCTTCAATTAACTTATAGGTCTGGGTCTCCCGCAGGCTGAAATCATATTCCTCCTGCCCGTATTTTTTCACCAGATCCACAAAGGCATTTACCGCAAAAGAGTAATGCTGGGTTGATACGCAGAACTGCTTTTTCCCGCCACCGTTTTTCTTATATTTATCCTCTAAGATGGTGGTCTGCTCCAATACCTGCCTTGCATATCCTAAGAATTCTTCCCCTTCCCTGGAAATAAAGATTCCCTTATTCGTCCGGTTAAAAATGGTAAGGCCCATCTCCTTTTCCAGCTCATGGATGGCGTTGGTAAGGCTGGGCTGGGAAATGTATAATTTCTTCGCCGCCTCCGTGATGGTTCCGGTATCTGCCACGGTTGTAATATAGCGTAACTGCTGAAGTGTCATATGCTCACCTGCTTTCTAAAATGACTTTTCTTAACTGACGCGCCGCCTCATTTAAAGGATGCTGACTGTCGTATACCATACAGATATTTCTTTTTGGAATCGTCTCCGAAAGAGAAATCTGTACGATTTCATGTTTTTCGATGGCCTCTCTTGCCATCGGTTCCGGGATGAAAGCCAGACCAAGCTCACTCTTTACCAGTGGCAGTATCTGATCTGTGGTTGCTGTCTCTGTATCCGGCTCCAGTGCCAGCCCATAAGACAAAAACAGCTTATTATAAAACTGAAATGTCATGGTTTCTTTTCCCAGACAGATTAACGGATAATCCTTTAAATCCTTTAGGGAAAGCTCCTGACTGCCCAGTGCGGTAAATGTTGTTCCACCCACCAGTACCTCCCGGAATGTCCGCAGATTAACTTTTTTTAGTGGCTGCTCTACTTCTGCCGGTGCAGACACTACTGCAAAATCTATCTGTCCGCTCTTTACTGCATCAATTGCCTGAGGTGTTGAATGATTATAAATTTTCAACCGGATTCCCGGATATTTCATATGGAAATCTTTCAGCTTATCCAAAAGAAATATGTTAAGGGCAGTCTCGCTGGCTCCAATGGAAATGCTTCCATGGGCAAGACCGCTGCTGTCTGCCAGTTCCTCTTCTGCCGCCCAGAGATGCGACATGGCTGCCGACACATGGGTATACAGCTTCTCCCCTTCCGGTGTCAGCTGTACTCCGCGGTTTGTCCTGACAAAAAGCGTACAGTGAAGCTGCTGCTCCAGTCCGTTCATTGCCCTTGTGATATTAGGCTGACTGTTGCCAAGGGCATTGGCAGCCCTGGTAAAATTACTGTATTTTGCCACATAATAAAAAATCTTATAATATTCAAAATTTATATCCATACATTTTCACCATATCAATTTATTATTTCTGCTATATCAATTATAGCTTTTACTTATTCCCAATGCAATAGTATAATCAAGCCGAAATTAAGGGAAACAACCCCTTTACATTTCTCCACCCAAACCCTACGAGGAGCTGCCACCGGCAGCTCTTTACGAATGCTATAAAGCAGAAAGGAAGCGCATATTTTCTATGAAAAATTCAACATTTTTCCCTCGTGAAGAAAGAGCAGACGTTTTATTTGAAAAGATTTTGCATGACCCTTGGGCCTGCGAAAGACTTCAGGAAACTTTTTGCAATTACTTATTCTGTAATGATGAATTTGATTCTTCTCTTTCTTCACAGGATTTTTCAGAAGCTCTTTTTGATGCTTATCAAAATAAAGATTTATCGGCATTTCTTATGGCTATCTGCCAGAATACCCTATTCGATTTACTGAGGAATTCCTATCTGATTCCCTACCGTTTCAACGCAGATGGAAAAGAAAATCCGATAATTATGACCGATGATACCGGCAGACTTCTGCCAAAGTATTGTGGCGATATTCACAATAAGGATTATCAGCATTTTCTTGAGAGCTACCGCGATTTAGGGGAACCAAAGAATATGTATTTTGCCCAGGCATACCGGTACAGCCACGCTTATACCGGTGAAGATACCATTGGACAGCTTGTCTTAGAACGCAGCCATGGGGTGCTTCTCATCCGGGAGCTTCCGGATACCATAAAACAGAAGGAGACCGAAGCGGAAGCCTACTCTGCAATCTTCGACCTTGTACTGAAATTAGAGAAAGAGCTTCCAATGGCATTTGTCTTCTACGGACAGGATTCTCTTGTGGAACATGATGAAAAATATGATGAAATCGGCATTTTCCTTCCAAATTCCATTTTTTTAAAGAATCTGGAACGGCATATTGCCAAAGCTGAGGCGATTATTTATGAATAAGAGTGCATCTTCCACTACTTCATATATTGATATTATGGAAAAAAATCATATGGAAATACCCTGGCATGATTATGCCAGTGATGACAGCAACGTACTGATTGCCCAGGCGGGACTGATTGAAAAAGCCTCGGTCATCGGACGTGTGGGATTAATCATGTTATCCTGTGGAACCGGAGCCTGGCGTGTCCGTACTTCCATGAATAAGCTGTCAAAGGAACTGGGAGTTACCTGTACGGTAGATGTAGGTCTTATGTCCATCGAATTTAACTGCTTTGATGGAAATGACTGTATCTCCCAGTCCTTAAGCATCGCCAATACCGGCGTCAACACCTCCAAACTTTACCGCATGGAACAATTCGTAGAAAGCTTTCCAAAGGAAGAAGCCCATTTAACCGGCGAGGAAATCCATAAGCGGCTGGATGAAATCGAAAAAATCCACGCCCTTTATTCTCCCGCCAAACTGGGACTTGCGGCAGCCTTAGCCTGCTGCGCATTTACTTTTCTTCTGGGCGGAGGCCCTGTGGAAATGATTCTGGCATTTATTGCAGCCGGTATCGGAAATGTTATCCGGACCAAATTAATCAAACATCATTTTACGCTGTTTTTAAATATTGCGGTCTCTATTTCCGCCGTCTGCCTTATGTATGCCATCTGCTTAAAGGCTGCCGAAATTTTTTTCCATGTTCCGGCCGTCCATGAAGCCGGATACATCTGCTCCATGTTGTTTATTATCCCGGGCTTTCCATTTATCACAAGCGGCATTGACCTTGCGAAACTGGATCTTCGTTCCGGACTGGAGCGGCTGACCTATTCCATCATCATTGTTCTTGTGGCTACCATGTTTGCCTGGATTATGGCAATGCTTCTTAGACTTCAGCCTCAGGACTTTACCTCTGTAAATCTCAGTGATGTTTCACGGCTGGTTCTGCGGTTAATTGCAAGCTTCTGCGGCGTATTTGGATTCTCTATTATGTTTAACAGTTCCATTCCCATGGCAGCTACTGCTGCACTGATTGGCTCCGTTGCCAATACCTTACGTCTGGAACTGGTTGACTTTACCGGAATTCCAGCCGTTGCTGCTGCCTTTATCGGTGCACTGACCGCCGGTCTGCTGGCATCCTTTATTAAGAAAAACAATGGATATCCGCGAATCTCTTTAACCGTACCTTCCATTGTAATTATGGTTCCGGGACTATATCTTTACCGCGCCTTCTATAACTTTGGCATTATGTCCTTAACGGAAGCGGTTTCCTGGTTCTCCATTGCCATAATGATTATTATCGCCCTGCCGCTGGGACTTATTTTTGCAAGAATACTTACCGACCGGACTTTCCGGTACTGCACCTGATAAATTTTATACGCTTAAAATTTTTTATTTTATACATGATTACAGAAAGGAAGAATCGATATGCTTACAGCCGTAACAGGAATTAACTGGGGAGACGAAGGAAAAGGACGTGTCATTGATCTGCTTGCAGAACATGCAGATGTCGTTGTCCGTTATCAGGGTGGCAACAATGCCGGTCATACCGTTGTAACCAAACAGGAAAAATTTGTCTTAAATCTTCTGCCGTCCGGCATTCTGCATCCCAATGTGGTATGCGTACTGGGGGATGGAATGGTCATTGATTTAGAGCACCTCACCCATGAAATTGAAGATATCGAAAGCCGCGGTATTTCTATTACCCCGGAACATTTAAAACTTTCCAAACGTGCCACCATCTCCATGCCATGGCACAGGATTCAGGATGAACTGGAAGAAACACGTCTTGAGAAATCCGGTGCTGCCTTCGGCTCCACCCGCCGCGGCATTGCTTACGCATACAGCGATAAATACCGGAAGAAAACACTGCGTCTTGGTGATTTGCTTCATTTAAAAGAAGAAAATGTCCAGGTTCGGATAAAAACCATGTTGGAATCCAAAAATCTGGAACTGGCAGGCAGTTATCATCAGGAGCCGATGTCTTATCCGGCATTGCTGTCCTGGTGTGAAAAACAGGCTTCCCTTTTTGCACCTTATATCTGCGATACCGGAAGCTTCTTGGAAAATGCTCTTGCCAGCCATAAAAAGGTGGTTTTGGAAGCCCAGCTTGGAGCCATGCGTGATATCGATTATGGTATTTTCCCTTACACTTCAAGTTCCTCCACCATTTCCGCCTATGGTCCGATTGGAGCCGGTATCCCGGGTGAATCCCTAGACCATGTTGTGGGTGTCCTAAAAGCATATTCCACCTGTGTGGGAGCCGGACCTTTCGTAGCAGAAAGAGCCATGTCCGAAGACTGGTGCAACATCCTTCGTAAATTTGGAAATGAATACGGTGCTGCCACCGGCCGTCCACGTAGAGTCGGACCTTTTGATGCCGTTGCCAGCCGTTATGGATTGAAATGCCAGCATGCAGATAAAATTGCCTTAACGAAGCTTGATGTTTTAAGCTCCCTGACAGAAATCCCTGTCATTACTGCTTATGAAAGAAATCATAAAACCACAACCGTCTTCGACCCTACCGAAAATATCGATAGCTTCTCTCCGGTTGTAACAATGCTTCCGGGCTGGAAACAGGATATTTCTGCCTGCCGCAAATATGAAGATTTACCGGAAAATGCCAGATTATACATCGAAACATTAGAACGCCTTTTAGACTGCGATATCCAGTTTATTTCCACTGGTGCAGAACGAAATGAATACATGATAAAGGGGGAATGGCTTTGAGACACCTAATCAGTCCACTGGACCTTACGGAAGAAGAAACAACCCGTATTCTGGATCTTGCAGACCGGATTGGTACCCACAAAGAGGCTTATGCCCACCTTGCAGAAGGGAAACAGCTTGCTACACTCTTTTATGAGCCAAGCACCAGAACCCGACTGTCCTTTGAATCCGCCATGTTAAGTCTTGGTGGTCAGACACTGGGATTTGCCGGTGCGGAACAGTCCAGTGCTACCAAAGGAGAAACCGTTGCCGATACTGTCCGGGTAGTAAGCTGCTACGCAGATATTATTGCCATGCGTCATCCAAAAGAAGGAGCACCGCTCTGCGCCTCTATGTATGCAACCATTCCGGTCATTAATGCCGGTGACGGCGGACACTATCACCCAACCCAGACCCTGATTGACTTATTAACCATACGCCAGCGCAAGGGACGGCTTGACCACCTGACGGTAGGCTTCTGTGGTGATTTAAAATTCGGAAGAACCGTTCATTCCCTGGTAAACAGTCTGGTACGCTATCCGGGTAACGAATTCTATTTCATTTCTCCGGAAGAGCTCCGCATTCCGGACTATATGATTGAAAGAACCTTAAAGCCTTCCCACAGCACCTATCGGGAAGTCTCTGACTTAGAGGAAACACTTCCAAAGCTGGATGTTCTCTATATGACCCGTGTCCAAAAAGAGCGTTTCTTCAACGAGGAAGACTATATCCGGTTAAAAGATACCTACATTTTAAATAAAGAAAAATTAGAACTGGCTCCTTCCGATATGCCGGTTTTACATCCGCTTCCACGAGTCGATGAAATCTCTGTTGATGTGGATTCCGACCCACGCGCCGCTTATTTCCAACAGGTACAGAACGGAAAATATGTCCGTATGGCACTGATTTTAGCCCTGTTAGAAATCACGGACCCGCTAACCGGAGAAAAGGTTCTCTAATGTTCCAGTAATTTAATCCGTTTTCTCTATTTTCATTCCGAAACGTTTTAAATCTACTTTTCCATCCACTACTTCTATACCGTCTGCCATCAGGCGGCGTGCCTGTTCATTCTCGCCGCCAAAGGCAAAGGCTCCGGAAAGCCCGCCTTTTGCATTTACCACCCGGTAACATGGTATGTTTTCCGGGTCTTTATTCTTATGCAGTGCATTTCCTACAGCTCTTGACATCCGCTTGTTTCCGGCAAGCTCCGCTACCTGCCCATAGGTTGCCACCTGCCCTTTTGGAATTTTCTTTACTGCTTCATAAATCCGCCTGGTCGGGCTGTCCGTTACCAGTTCATAGCTTTCTGCTATCATGCGGCAGATATCTTTATCCGGGATTGTGCCATCCACGATTATGGTATTCCAGTGCTCCTTATTCTGATGATACCCCGGAATGACTGCAGGATAGGCACTCCGCCAGAAGTCTCTCCACTGTGGGTCTGCTTTTACATTCAGATTGAGAAATCCATCCCGCATATAAGTCCAGAGAAATGCCTTTTTGCTTTCCCTTACGCGCACCAGCTGCCAGTTCTGGTCATGGAACGGTGCCTCCTGATAGGTGTCCGGGAAAGACAGTCCGTATGCTAATATTTCTTCTCTTGTTTTCATGCTCCACTCTATGCTTTTGTCCATATGCAATCCCTTGTAATCTCTGCCAGACTGTGTACACCACACATTTTCATGGTATCTTCTAATTCGGTTCCTATCCTGGCAACATAAGACGCTACGCCTTCCCTGCCGCCACCGTAAACCGCTGTCACAAACGGTCTTGCGATAATTACCGCATCTGCACCTAAGGCAATTGCCTTAAATACATCCGTTCCACAGCGGATTCCGCCGTCTACGAGAATTTTCATGGAGCCTTTCACTGCATCCGCAATCCCGCCTAAGACTTCTGCTGTTGCCGGGCACTGGTCTAATACCCTGCCACCGTGGTTCGATACCACAATTCCGGCAGCCCCGGCTTCTTTTGCTTTTAAAGCTCCTTTTACCGTCATAATTCCTTTTACAATAAACGGAACTCCAGCAAGCTCTGCCACTTCCCGCAGTTCTTCCACAGTCTTACTGCCTGCCGGCGGCTCTAAATTCTTAAGAAATGGCAAGCCTGCTGCATCTACATCCATGGCTACCGCAAAGGCTTTCGCTTCGTGCACCAGTGCCATTTTTTCTTTGATGATTTCAAGGTTCCACGGCTTTACCGTTGGGATTCCAAGTCCCTGTTCTTTGGCAATTGCCTTTGTAGCTGCCACCATGACATTACTGTCTGTACCATCACCGGTAAAAGCTGCAATTCCGCATTCCGCACAGGACGATACCAGAATATCATTATAGGAAATGTCATTGAGACAGTCTCCGTAATGCAGATTCACCGCTCCTACCGGGCCTGCAAAGAACGGATATTTAAACTCTTTTCCAAATAATTTCAGCGAAGTATCCACCGGAGCATTTTCCACAATGGTATCCATCTGCACACGAATCTCTTTCCATTTATCATAATTACGCATGGCAGTATCGCCGATTCCCTTTGCACCGGGTCCCGGCATCTGATTCCGGCAGGCGCGTCCGTTGCATTCTACACATGCCTTACAATAATTTCCAATCCTTCCTCTTGCCTGTTCGATACATTCTACATAATTCATTTTTCTTTCCACTCTTTTTCTTCTTTGACGTTTACTTATCCACATATCTATCTGCTGCCAAGCACAATCTGTATCAGATTCTTATCCAGCATTATGGTACGGTTCCACGGATTTAAAATGACCCCTTCGATTCCCTCTGCCTGCAATGCTCCTTGAAAAAGCTTTTCTATATCCGCTAAAAATGTGGATTTCACACTTCCGCCGCCTTTTAATTCTTCTTCAAAGCTGCTGAAGGCTGCCCACCAGGTCTTACCATCTGTCTCAATCGCCTGTAGCAGCATCTGGTTTTCACCCTTCGGTGGTTCCACTGCCACAATCACCTGACCGCCTTCCTGCATCCGCCGGCGGATTACCGTCAGTGTATGGGCTAACTGCTCCGGTGTTGCCTCCTGCTGCAAGCCGGCAATCGCCTGTTCGATTTTTTCATTTCCTATCAGTCCCTCATCTATCTTTTCCTTTGCCATATGTGTATTCCTTTCTGCCGGGGCTATTTTTTACTGATTAGCACATTTCCAGCAGTGCCCTCTCGAAAATCAAAGATTTTCCCTGACTGGCACTGCTCATTATAACACACTTTTGCTGGAAATAGTGGCATCTTAAAACTATCTGTATTATAATAGCATGGTATTTCATTTTAGGATTAGGAGATTAGACAACATGACACCAGCTAAAACCAGAAGTTCCAACATTGAATTATTGCGTATTCTGGCTATGTTTATGATTATTATTTTTCATATTTCTGACCACTGCGTGAAGGTACAGTTAACAGACACTGCTTCCATGCTGCGTATGAATAACGGACTGTTCTGTGAACCTGTTTTTTATAAGAAGCTCCTGCTTCTTTCCACCTTTGCTCCAATGGGAAAAATCGGAAATGTTATTTTCATTACGATTTCCGGATACTTTATGGTTTCAAAGGGAAACGGAATTAATCTTGCCAAAATTTCCAAAAAATTGCTGTTACAGCTTGGTTTTGCCGCAGTTTCCCTGACACTGGTATCTTCCTTCTGGTACCGCATGACTGACGGTGTCTTTTTAAAACTGGTCAACATCAATAAATTTAACAGTATGTCCTGGTTTGTGGGCTACTATTTCTTCATTATGGTAATCGCTTACCTCTTTTTAAACAAGTTTCTGGCAAAACTGGACAAGCAGAAATATTTTACCTTTCTGATTGTCTTATTTGCATTTATCCAGTTCCGCTGGACCGGAAGTATGGCAAATTCCCTGGCTAATGGACTCCGGACACTGCTGACCGGTATTTTCTTATATGCCTTGGGCGGTTTTATTCACCTTTACAATCCATTTGGGAAAATCAGAACTTATTGCCTCTATCTGATTATTGCAGTTTCCTTCCTGTTTATTTATATTTCTGCTTATAATGTAACACAGACCAATATTCAGACTTACTTTTTAAATGAAAGCAAAGACATTTTTATCCAGAAGATTCCTTCCTTTTCAGACTATAGCATTATTCCGATTCTTGTGGGACTTTCTCTGTTTGAAATCTTCCGGCGCATCCACATTCCATGCAGCCGCGTGATTAATTTTGTGGGAGCCTCTACTTTTATGGTTTATCTTTTACATGATAATGCTTTTGCTTACAGTCTCTGGAATACACAGGACTGGATTACCCTGCTCTATGAGCATCCATATATTTACCTGTTTAAGCATCTGCGCTGGGCAGCTGCCACTTTCCTCATCGGCATCCTTTTCTATATTATTTACCTGTGTCTCGGAAAAGCCCTCAGTAAATGCAGATGGCTGGTGATGAAAGAATAATCTTCCTTATATCTGTTGCATAATTCTTCCTCTTATGCCATGATAGAATTGGTTTAAAAAAATACACGGGAGAAAAAAGAAAATGGAAGAATTTAAAAAGGATTTATTGAAAGTCTGTGGGAAAAACACCGCTGCACTGATTATTTTCTTTGTATTAGGTGGCGTTTTCCTTGCCTTCGGTCTTCTGATGTGGATTACGGCTTATGATCCGTTTGACGCACAAACCGATGGTTACGCAACAATGGAAGTTACTTATGTCATGGGGCCATTTGCAGAGCTTACTTCTGATGGAAAAGCTCACACAGAATTCTATATTGCAGAGGATTCTGAAGGTTACTGGAGTATCATTGCTACCAAGGGAGAAACTTCCCTTCCGGTCTATGGTGAAGATGTAGATGACACTGATCTCGACAGCTTACCTGCTCACACGATCCGGGGAAAAAGCACCAGCATGCCTCCTCAGGCAGCTCATTATCTGGTGGATTATCTTTCTGATACCGGACTGGACATTACTACTTACAACTATGACGAGTACTTTGGTGACCATTATCTGGATACCACACACACAGCCGTTGAAAACAGCATTGTACTCTATGTGATTGCTGCCGTATTTGCAGTTCTTGGTATTATTATTTTTTCAGCAGGCGGCAACAAGAAAAAGGCCGTTAAGAAAAAGATTGCTCTCTTAGAACAGAATGGCGGTCTGCAGCGGATTTACTCTGATTTTGCCAACAGCCCACGCATTTTTTCACCAAAGCTTGGCGTTGCTGTTTCCAATCATTTCATACTGGATTACAACAATACAAAGGAAGGCTTCTATGTCACTCCTTTAGACGATATTACGAACGTTTTCAAATGTAACATGTTAAATGGTGACCCGACAACAACCAGCTATATTGCACTGGAAACTGCAGATGGCAAACGTACCCTGGTTGCCGCTCACAGTGGAAAAAGCAAAGATTTTGATCAGGTTCTTAATCAGTTAAAAGCAAATATTCATCAGGGAGGTGTTATGACATGGTAATTATCTACGGTACAAGAACAGTTTTTAAACGGGAAGGCCCGGTTGGCACTTCTGTCTGCCCAAACTGCCGGCATAATGTCATGCATACCCTTTGCAGACAGTTAAATCAGGCAACCCTTTTCTATATTCCGATTTTCAGCCACCAGAAACAGCGTGGCATCATGTGCGAAAGCTGCGGTATGATTACACCGGTCAGTGCACAGGAATACCGGGAACGGAAACAGGCTGCCAAAATGTATTATTAAACAATGTCTTATTGATATAACGTCAGCTCTTACGGACATCTGGCAACACAAAACCGCCACATACACAGGCAATACACATCATCTGATGATGGGTTCGTCTTACGTATGTGGCGGTATTTTAATGCTCTTTTCTTCCTAGAATACTACGACTAAAAGCATTTTAAACTGCTCTTTTCCATATACGGCATGTGGATGTCCTGCCGGCATTACGATGGACTGTCCTTCGGTCAGTTCAAATTTCTCACCATCAATGGTTACTTCTCCAACTCCATCCAGACAGGTTACAAAGGCATCTCCGCCGGAAGCGTGTGTGCTGATTTCCTCGCCCTTTGCAAAGGAAAATAAGGTTACGCTTACTGCATCATTCTGTGCCAATGTCTTACTTACAATCTGTCCATCCTGATATGCTACTTCTTCTTTTAAATTTAAAACTTCTTTCTTGGAAATATTTTTTAATAAATCTGCCATTTTTGTGCTCCTTATCTTTTCTTTATCTGATTTGTATAAACCTTTTCGGTGGGTTTATCCATATTGTAGCAGATAACGGAGTGACTGACTGTTGGATTTCCAACATCTATGCAAAGAATTTATTTCAATAGGAAATCTCTTATTTTTTATAGTACATTCTTGCTTCATACGGACGAAGCACGGAAGAATCCTCTGTCTCTTTATAGTTGGAAATGAGAAGCTCCATATCCTCTGTCTCTTCCGTCAAAGGCATTTTAACGGTATTGCCGTAGAAATTGCAGACAACAAGCAGTGTCTCATCCGCATTTTTACGCTCATATGCAAAGATATTTTCATCCTCGGCTAACAGTAATTTGAAGCTGCCGTCCACCAAAACAGGATACTCTTTTCTAAAGCTTACCAGCTTCCGGTAGCAGTTGAAAATGGAATCCGGGTCATCTACCTGGCTCTTGGCATTGATGGTTTTATAGTTGTCATTTACTTTTATCCAAGGTGTGCCTGTTGTAAATCCGGCATTTTCCGTATCATCCCACTGCATTGGTGTTCTGGCATTATCACGTCCCTTGGCATAAATGGAATTCATAACATCTTCCTTATCATAGCCTGCTGCGATACGCTCCTTGTATACATTCTGGATTTCAACATCCCGGTAATCCTCGATATTATAGCGGACATTTGTCATACCCAGCTCTTCGCCCTCAAAAATGTATGGAGTTCCCTGCATTCCATGTAATAAAATTGCCAGCATTTTTGCAGACTCTACCCGGTACTCCTTATCATTGCCCCAACGAGATACGATACGCGGCAAATCGTGGTTGTTCCAGAAGAGACTGTTCCAGCCACAGTTATAAAGCTCTGTCTGCCAGCGGCTCATAATCTGTTTTAATTTCAAGAATGGCAGCGGTGCCAGATCCCATTTATCCTTGCCTTCCTGCTGATCCAGTCCGATGTGCTCAAACTGGAATACCATGGAAAATTCACTTCCATCCGGATTACTGTAAAGCTTTGCCCGCTCCGGGTCTGCACCCCAGGCTTCTCCTACGGTAATCAAATCTCCCTTCTGGAAAGTTTCTTTGCTCATTTCACGGAAATACTCATGAAGTCTCGGGCCGTTTATGGTAATTTTCTTATCCGGCTCTTTTGCAATCTGGTCGATTACATCCAGACGGAAGCCGCCAACACCTTTTTCCATCCACCATAAAATCATGTCATATATTTCTTTTCGCACCTGCGGATTTTCCCAGTTCAAATCCGGCTGTTCTGGCAAAAACTGATGGAAATAATACTGTTTTATTTCCGGTACCCATTCCCATGCACTTCCACCGAAAATGGCTTTCATATCGTTAGGCTCTACGCCTTCTTCCCCATCTCTCCACACATAGTAATCATGATATGGGTTGTCCTTGCTCTTCTTTGCCTCTTCAAACCATCTGTGCTTGTTGGATGTATGATTTAAAACCAGATCCATCATGATACGGATGTTGTATTTCTTTGCTTCTTTTATTAAAGCTTCCATGTCTTCCACACTGCCGAACATCGGGTCAATATCCTGATAATCGGAAATGTCATAGCCATTGTCCGCCTGCGGGGATTTGCAGACCGGTGATAACCAGATTGCATCAATCCCAAGCTTTCCAAGGTACTCCAGCCGCTCCATAATTCCTCTTAAATCACCGACTCCGTCTCCATTGCTGTCCTGAAAACTCTTCGGGTAAATCTGATATACTACTGCGCTTTGCCACCATTTCTTTTCTGTTACGTTATTACTCATTTTGTCCTCCTAAACTTTCTTTACTTATTTTATCTGCTTGCTGCTTCCCTAATGCAGGCAATTAAAAACACCAAGGAGAAAACAACCCAGTGCGATTGCATTTGTTATCTGTTCTATCCAGTTTGATTTTACCTTTGTGCCATCCAGTTTTTTCGCAAATATGCCCATCAGCACCATGCCGACAACTGTAATTCCAAACAGAAGAACTGCCGGAAATGATACTACACATACGCCCAGCGTCTGCCACAGCTTTCTGTCCATTCCTATCACCAGTCCTGCTATCATCAGTGCAAATCCTGCTGGCATCAAAATGCGAAGCTGCTTGTTTAACGGCCAGATGTCCTTGCCTGTTGCCGCGATAATTATCTTCCAGCAAACCTTTCCCAATCCCGCTGCCGTGCAGCAGATTGCACCTGCTATAAATGCCGCTACCCGGAAATGCATGGCAATCAATATCATTGCCGTACTGAAAAATATTACCGGAAGTGCATCAAACAGTGCAAGACCTAATGAAAATTTTTCGTATTGTTTTTTACTCATATGATAACCTGCCAGTCGTTGTTTATTCTTCTAATATATTATACAGCTCAAATTGTGAAATTCAACATAAAGTAATTCTCTGTTAAATCTTGTAATTCTGTGCAATTTTTAAGAGAATATTCTTCTAATTAACTTCCTTTATTTCAAATCTTTTTCTCTTATATTCTTTTTTAATTCTGTCAAAACCTTTTTCAAAAAATCTGGTAATTCTGTTCCCATTCTACCAATATTCTCTAAAATTGATATTAGTTCATTTATAATAAACCATACTGTAACAAGTAATCCGAAAATAGTACTGGTTCCATAATTCACTCCCATCTCTTCGGCAAACTTATAAATTATATAATCAATACTTATTGCAACTAAAACAGTTAACATATACCCCATTTTTTTATATATTCCAAGAATACTACATCTACTATTCCATCCACTATTATCCTCTACATTTTCAAACGCTTCCTTTTTTGACGCTAACATTCCTGATATATAATCAATTATCATTAAAATTATAAGCATACCAATTGCAGGCAATAATATACCCAATTTATTACTTATCCAAGCTCCAACTATAGATAACATTCCTTTTTCAAATATTTCTTTACCACTCATAATCTCTCCTTGTTTATTTCTTAAAATATTTATTTTTTAACTCTAAATATAATTCATTTTTTAATCGATTCACATATTGTCTGGTGATATTATATTTTTCAGCAATTTCGCAAATAGACAAATTTTCAAAAATAATGGAATTGTAAATTTGATAGCGTAAACCATTATACTTTTTCAAATACTTCTTTAAATCATATCTTAAGATTAAATTCTCATAATCTCTTTCTTCATAGGCTATCACACTAAACTTTTCTATCTCTGATGCAAATTGATTATCATGTATTTTTTTACTATTTCTATATAATTCATAAAATTTGTTTTTTAGTGCATTCGTGATAAATAATACACATTGTCCTTCATTTTCTATATAATTCAATTTACTTACCGACTCCCATAACGCAAGTATTAATTCTGAACGAACATCTTCCTTTTCATCCTTGTATAATGTCCTTGCATATTTATTTATAAGTGGATTCATTAACTCTATCAATCTAGGAAATTGTTCCTTATCTTTATAAATACTGTTAATTAAGCTTACAAAATCTTCCATAATCTTTTCCTCCTATGAGGTAAAAAGGAAGATTTCAATTTAATGTAAACAACTTTTAAAAAACAACCTTTCGTTTGCATTTATATAAAAAAGCTGAAATCACATTCACAACATAATTTCAGCAACTCTTTTTCTTCATTTTTAACTAATTTTTTCTGTTGTATTTTATATCTATTTTTTTAATATATTTCAATTTTAGTTTACATTTTTCCATTTTCCTTCTTTCTTTATTTTAGCTTTGCAAAGTCATCAAAAATAAGGAGGAAATTTAATATGAGTAACTATGGAGAACCTTTAACGTATGAACAATGGACAAATGCTTGGAATAATCCGAGCATTTCAGATGTTGACTGTTTAGCAAGAGTCATATATGCTGAAGATACTGTCCATACAGATGGCGAGTACGCTGTCGCTAAAGAAATTTGGAATCGAAAAATGAGTGGAAATCCCAAAAGATATGCTCGCAATGGGAAAACTCTAACATGGAAGAATATTCTTTTCAAATCTTATGCATATGATGTTGCTACCGGAGCTGAATCTCATTGCAAAAATGCAATGAAGCCAACCAAAAATGCTTTTTGGAATAACTGTGTAGCAAGAGCTCAGGAACTTACTAATGGTGGGATTCCAGCCTCTTCACTCGGCTCTCAAAAATATCATCGTTCAAGTTCTTCCTTTAATGCATCTAATATTAAAGGAATAAATACTTCAACCATCCAGGCTATTGGTGGTAATACTTTTTTTGATTACTTACCAGGCTATTAAGATTTAAAATTATATCGTCTTTGGGCTAATGTCCAAAGACGATATAATCATAAATACTCTTCTAAAATTTCCGTATTCATTACTTCAAATTTATTTTCTTTCCATTGCATTTTTATCTTAACTGCTGCAGTCTGTCTGTCTAAAAACGCTTCATATAAAAATATATCATCTCCATCCACTGCTATTTTCCATGCCTTTGAAGAACTCAATATCCTTTCTCCAACTTTTAAGTCTTTATAACAACTATCAAATTCTTCTCTTTGATTTTCAGGCAGAACATATTCCTCTTCCAATCCCAATTCAGGACAGGTAACAAGAATTGTATTTTCCTGCTCCACCTTTTCAATATAAATATCATATCCTGCAGAATATCGCATTCTGGTTTGCTTTCCCGGCAGATTCATTCTTGTGTACTCACTGCCATCTTTTCTCCAGATTGCAATTTCACTTCCACTCTGTATCCATGTATTTCCTGTATGCTCTCCACAAAAGACAATCTCATTTTTCCCGTCTCCGGTAATATCCGCTCCCCATACTTCAAGACCGAGAAAGGTATCATCAAATGCTCCCAGTTCAAGGCGGTCACCATTTCCAAAGCAAATCGTGTATACTTTCTTATTATCATTTCTGTAATACTGGAAAACACGATCTGTTTTTCCATCTCCATCATAATCCTGATTTTTATAGTCTTCCTCAAATAATTTTACATTATCAAGATACCCCTCATACTCAGAAAGTGCTTCATCATAGCCGATATTTATTTTTTCATCTTTTGTATTGGCAATTTTTCTGTCAATTACCGAGTCATACTCTGTACTTATTTCATTCTTTTCCGAATCATCCAGTTCATCATCATAAGGAAACTTATCATTTTTACATGCAGTCAACATGATACACATCACTAAAAATATACCAATATTTTTCTTCATTGCAACCCCAATTTTTCAAATGCATCATACAATCCATTCTTATCTACATCCCCGGTGACATAGTCCGCCATAGCCTTTATCTCGTCTCCGCCGCTTCCCATAGCCACACCATAACCACAGTATTCTAACATAGGAATATCCACTTTGGCATCCCCAAAAGCTATGGTATCTGCCACATCTGCATGAAGATATTCTAACAGATGCGCAATGGCATTGCCCTTGGTGATATTTTTTACACCCAAATCTCCAAATAATGCAATTTCACCGGCTCCGCCCCAGGTTCCAGCCTGCAAATCCGGGAATTCCACCACAGCATCTTTATAATCCTGATACTGATTTAAGATAAAGCTTACTTTATTTACATCATCCCGGTACAGTTCTCCATCAAAAATCATTTCCGGAAATACATCCCGTACCTTTATTTTATCTGCGCCCTCTTTGCCTTTCCGCCTGGAATATTCCTGAATCACAGGTTCTCCAGCCTCTTCAAATCCGGCACTTGCAAACAGTCCTGCATTACTTTCCAGATAAAATTCCAGTCCGCGCTCCTTTAACCAGTCCACAATATGGCGGCACTGCTCCGGCGTAATCATCTGGTGCATAACCACATGTCCGTGATCTTCCACATAACTTCCATTTCCGCCTATCATTCCATCCAGTCCGATTTCCCAGATATTCTCATAGACCTCTGCCTTACTTCTTCCAGTGCAGATATACACTCTGTGTCCGTTTTCTCTTGCCTTCCTCACCGCAAGAACCGCTGATTCCGGCAAATGATTTTCATAATCCACTAAAGTTCCGTCAACATCCAGAAAAATGATTTTTCCCATACTGCCCGTCCTCCTACTCCTTTTCTTCTATCCTACCTGCATTTTTTGAAGAAATCAACATTTTCTTCTAATGTATTTAAATCGATTGGTCGATAAAGTTATTACATGGATGGCATTTTATTTCAAGGGATTGATTGAGATAAAGTGTCTTTATTTTTTTCTGGTGATTGCAAAAATGTATGGATTGTAAATTTATCAGGATATTCAAAGTGTATCTGGGTTTTGACATAAAATACCGTAGTTCTAAGATGCATGTTTTTCTTTTGTTTATTAAGCCGGTCTTTCTAATGTTTGACAAATCACAGGACTGTTCGTCGAAGTGCGGATGCATCTTAAGGACTGTTAGGGGCACTTGGAATTTTGTCCGGCAACAGGCAACGCCGGCACAGGGACGTGCCGGCGAGGCGCATATGAACACGGATGTGAATTTGCGCCGGTTGCCAGACAAAAGATTATCCTGCCAAAATTCTTAGTGCCCCTTGCAGGCTTTATCCGCATCCGTACCCGACGGACAGTACTGCGATTGTGTCAAAGCAACGGAAAGACAGCCTGACAGCAAGAAAAACATGCATCTAAGAACTGCTGGCATTTTACATCAGATAAACCCAGAATACACTTTGAATCCCTGAAATCTTTACAAGTTACAAATATATTTTTGCAATCACCAGACAACAACTTCTGAAAGGAGCTCTTATGGCAATTAACTCAATATGGAACAACAACTCCCCAATGGACTACCTCGATTTTCTGTCCACTGACTCAGATAACGATAACAATACTGAGGATAACGAATGGCTGACTCATTTTCAGCAGCTTGTGCAGGAAAAACTTTCTGAAATGAATGAGGATGAGGATTCTGCAGCTGCGGTAAATCCGGCTGAAGAAATTGCGAAATGGAAAGAGAATATTTATAACAAAATGAAAAATGGTGAAACCGAAGAGAGCTTTCAAATCGGCGGTCAGTCTTTCAGCATGAAGGAATGGGACAAGCTGTTAGACTCCTTTGACAAAGCGGAAGAAGCTTTACAGGAATCTATTGAGGATGAAGAAAAAGCTAAGGATAGGGAAATGGCAGAGACAGCAAAGAAAAGCATTGTAAATGATACACCTGCCCAGCCTCTTATCGATATGCTTTTATCCGATACCCTTAAGGTTCCGTTTCCGACAGATGCCAAAAATGAATCTGACGAAGATGCGGAAGATGTATTTTATATGGTTGCCATGGATGAAAAAGGCATCCGCTGCATCAAAAACGGGTCTGATACTTACGAATGGGAAATTGAATTTGAAGACGATTCCCAGTATGAGGCTGCCCGTGATTTCTTAGGCTGGGCTTCTCCACGAATGGACAATCTTTTATTTGCAGCCCATGACAATTTCTGGATGGATTATCTGAACGGTGACCTTGATGTAGATGCTTTTAAAGACTTCTTAGAGGGCACCAATAACGGCATTCCAAACTATGGCATTGGTGATGAGGAAAATATGTACATTGACGAGACGAAGATTCAGTGGACAAAATATATGAATCCTCTGGGTGCTCACTTTGGTACCCCGGAAGAATTATTTCCAATCCCGGAATTATAGATTAAATACAATAAAACAGGCACTTTTTTCTGTCAAAACGGGCATGTCCAAAGAAAAATGGACTGATTCTGCTACGACTGATTTATGATAACGGATGAAAACTCTACACTGAAACTGTGCAAGCACTGTGGAAAGATATTTGTAGCCAGCCGCTCCAATGTGCAGTTCTGTTCTCCGCAATGTAAAAATCAGTATAATGTATATAAGTGTCGAGTGAAAAAGGATGAGGAATAAACAGATTCTTATTTGACAAGCTATAAACGAAATGGAGATGACCAAATGAAAAATGAGTTGATTACATTTAAAGATGGAACATTAGAACTGAATGTACCTGTTTCGTGGGAGCAGGAAACAGTATGGCTTACACGAAATCAAATGGCGGAGCTTTTTGACCGTGATGTAAAAACCATTGGAAAACATATAAACAATGCTCTAAAAGAAGAGCTCGACAACTCAACTGTCGCAAATTTTGCGACAGTTCAAATGGAAGGTGGACGTGAGGTAGAAAGAAATATCGAACACTATAATCTTGATATGATTATCTCCGTTGGTTATCGTGTAAAATCCACACGGGGTGTCCAGTTTCGTAAATGGGCAAACTCCATCCTGAAGCAGTACATAATTCAGGGATATGCTGTAAATGCTAACCGTATGAACCAACTCGGTGAGGTGATACGGATTATGAAGCGGACAGAAAACAGTCTGGATGCAAAGCAGGTACTTTCAGTAATCGAAAAATATAGTCTTGCCTTGGACTTGCTGGATGATTATGACCACCAGACAATGAAACGACCGGACGGAAACAAGGCAGTTTATATATTATCTTATGAAGAATGTAGACAAGTCATTGACAGTATGAAGTTTTCAACTGATTCCGATTTGTTTGGAAATGAAAAGGATGATTCCTTTAAGGGCAGCATCGGCAATATCTACCAGAGCTTTGCAGGGCAGGATATCTACCCGACACTGGAAGAAAAAGCTGCAAATCTTTTGTATTTCATAACAAAGAATCACAGCTTTTCCGATGGCAACAAACGAATCGCAGCAACAATGTTTCTGTATTTCCTTGATAAAAATGGCATCCTGTTTACTGATGGAAACAAGCTGATTGACGATCATACACTTGTAGCACTGACGATTATGATTGCAGAATCCAAACCAAATGAAAAGGAAATGATGATAAGCGTAATTATGAACTGTATTTGCGGATAGGCTTGAGCCCTGTCCTTCTTATATGTTGTATCACTTTTTAATCAGTGCTACAATAAAGAAAATTAGAAGTTATAAGGGGGAAGCACTGATGAAAAAAAAGATTTCAATATTACTATGCATATCGTTGTTTTTATTTTCTGGCTGTAGTAATAAAATTCCATCATTGAATGTAGTGAGTGAAAATGGAAGTGAATGGGCACAAGAAGAACTTCAAGGCTATAAATTAGATGATTTTGTTAATGCGTGGGGGACTTCCGAAGATAATTGGAAAACTGCTGAAGCAGAAGATGTAGTGAGTGAAAACGGATATCTCTGGTTTGTTGATAACGATAAAACTACAGCAATAATTGTTTATGTTAGTAATGAAGAAGAATTTCAATCTATTGCTATTAGTAAAGATGTTATTAAGGACAATTACGGCACATTTATAGTCAAATAATGATATTACAAAGGTTTAGAAGAGTGTCGATAAATATCAGCTTGTCGAGCTGGAAAATTTGAATTCGTAGGAGGTATCGAAAAATGAATAGGAAAACTATATTCTGTTTTCTGACAGCTTTGATAATGATTTTTGTTCTTGCCGGCTGTGGTGGAAAGAATAGTGGTGGGAATATTGACAATGTTCAAATTCCTGATTGGAAACCATCGGAAATATATTCAGACAGTGATATTGAGGCGGCTTTCCAAACAGTAAAAGACTATTTCGGCAACGAATTTGACGGCTGCACACTGACAAAACTGACCTATCCCGGAGATACATACGCCGATGAATTTTATGAATGGGCTGAACAATATGACGCGGATGAAGCAATCGTAATATTATCATCTTTCGATGTAGACTCATCAGGCGGGGATGGTTCGCTTAATCCTGATTCAACATATGATGATTGGAAATGGATTCTAATTAGGAATGACAGTGGGAATTGGGAACATGTTGACCACGGGTATTAAAGCGACAGCTTCAAGTTTATCGGGGAGCAAATAGAACAAAAATCGGTATTTGTAGACGGAGGTACACAACATGAAAAAAATCAGCTTAGTGGTTTTTCCAGCTTTAACAATAGTGTTAGAAGCATTACCAATGGGAGCAGTTTGTACTTTTGCTATATCTCCAACAGAAAGAGTAAGAGAAACATTTTCATACTTTAGCCTTATACCGTTTGGATATGCAAATTTTGCTCCACTTATTACAGCCATACTTACTGTTGTTGTCTTGTTGCTTTCGTTGATTTCTTTGAAGAAAGATAGCGTTTTTAACGCCTTGTTTGTTCTTTCGATTATTACAGCAATTATTTCTCTTATGCCGTTGATGTATGGATTAAACAATTACTCCCTTGTAGGAGCCCTTATAACGATAGCCCTTGTAACAGAAAGCATTTTTGTTAAGGCACAACAGAAATAATGCGAAAATTTCAGTTTGTCGTAAACATTTACATACTATCGTTTAGAAAAAAACAGTTCCGTTTATCCCCTCGAATTTCTCCTATAAGTGAAGGAACAATTTCTGACTTTATGACAGGGTTATATGCCCTGTCATTTTTATGGTCATTTTTAGAAAATCTGTTCTCGAATCACAAGATTATATAGCAGTGACCCTGTATCTATGATAGAATAAATTCATCCATAGATGCCCGGTCACAGAGGTATTGCTACCTCGGAAAGGAGATTTTATGAAGAGACCGGACAACAACAGAATAACAGTACTTTACGAGAGACTGTCACGAGATGATGAACTGAATGAATATCTGGAACATTTAAAATCCTATGCATATCACATCGAGACCTGTGGAGAAGAAAGAAACAGTTATTCGAAAACAGATCATGATGCAACTTTTATGCGTTTAAAACGTGATTACATGGGAAACGATCAGCTGCTTCCTGCCTACAACCTTCAGGCAGCCATCTGTGATGAATACATAGCCGTAAACGACGTAAAACCATATGCATCCGATATGGAATACTTTGTACCTTTGATGGAAAAATTCATACAAAGAAACGCCAAAACCGACATTTGCCATTGGAGTTTTCCATTGCAATGCTGGCATGCCGGAACTGGACTAATCAGGAGATTGCAGAGTATTTAGGATTGTCAATGAATACCGTTAAACATTATGTATCAGGAATTCTGGAAAAGTTAGGTATCGATAAGCGGGATAAAATAAAAAATTTTGTAAATCAATGATATACGAAGGAGAAGGTTTATGATTGTAAAAAGATATGTGAAAAAGAGTACCATCTACATTATTGCTGCCGTTATGGCGCTCTTAACTGCAGGAGCCCTGTATCTTGGAGTGATTCATCGTTTTACTTATGGGGCAAAGTATAAGAACTACACCACCTGGTCTGCACAGGTTCTCTCTCTGAAGGAATACAAACATGAGGACAGCGATGATAATGTTTATTACCACTACTCGGCTTTTTTAACCTATAACGTGAACGGAACGGTTTATACTCCGGTTACCGATGAGGTCTTTACGGAAGAGGATGTTCCGATGGAAGGCGAAAAGATTCCGATTTTCTACAATAACAGTGACCCCGGTGATTATGTGCTTGTCAAATATGACTGGTTGACGAAGTCCTATATTCCTCTCAGTGACAAAGGCGATGTCTGGCTTTTTACCGCATTTCTTCTGCTGGGATTTGTTCTGCTTCTGATTCCGATGAATCTGGAAAACGACCAGGTGCAGGGCGTCATGATTGGAAGCGGACTTCTGCTCTTTGGTCTTGATGGTATCGTAATGGGTACTATTATGCATAAATTTCAAATGTTCTTCCTGGCTATCTTTGGTATCTTCGGCGGCATTATCCTGTTCCGCTACCTCTTTATTCCAAAGGAGAAACGCCAGAAAGCCGATGCGGTATCTGCATCCCTGCGGCTGTTCAAGGTTGTTGATATTTATGTAAATCCACAGACCGGTGTGAAAACCGTGGTATTTTCCATGCCGGAAAATAACGGTGCGACCTATGAACTGTTTTCCCTTGACGATATTTATAATCAGTATAACTACGGGGATATGTATCAGATTGACAAGACGGTTCTCTTAGGATTTGGTCTGGGACGACAGATTAACGGCTCTTATACCATTGACATCAACGGTCTGAACCCTTCCCATATACAGCCTTTGAACCCCCTTCTTAAGAAAATGTTTTCACGGGTATAAAAACTGCGAGGGACACGTAAATCGTGTCCCTCTTTTTTTGTTTATTTCTGGTTTGCCGGTTCCATATTAACGGCTTTTCCCTTTATCTTCGCATGCTTCATGGCATTTAAGACTTCTTTACCATATTCTCTTGGCACTTCCACAAAGGTATATTTATCAAACATATCAATGGCTCCCACCAGTCTGCCCGGCATACCGGACTCTCCGGCGATGGCGCCAAGAATATCTCCCGGCTTAATCTTGTCTTTCTTTCCAATGTTGATAAACAGTCTTACCATTCCCTCTTCTGCACCGGTATTGGCGAAGTCATATTCTTCTTTTTCAGAAGAACTCTCCCCTGCTCCCATTGCCTGATAGAGGAAGGCTGCTGCAATATCCATGGCAGTATAATCAGCTTCATTTACCTGCTTCTCAATCAGCTCTATCATATCGGAAAGGTTCTCTTCCTCAATGATAGTTCCAATCTGCTCCATGATATTTTCAGCTTTTATCTGCGCCACATCATCAGTGGACGGAATCGGCTGTGCTAAAATCTTTGTCTTGCAGTAACGCTGGATATCCTTTAATTTATAGACTTCCTTGCCTTTTACAAAAGAAAATGCCTTACCACAACGGCCTGCACGTCCGGTTCTTCCGATTCGATGTACATAATATTCATCATCCTGCGGCAGGTCATAATTAAATACCGCTTCTACATCATCTACGTCAATTCCTCTTGCTGCCACATCCGTTGCAATAAGAATATCCGTCTTTCCTTTCCGGAAATTATTCATGACCCGGTCTCTCTGGGACTGCTTCATATCTCCATGAAGTCCCTCTGCACTATAGCCTCTGCCGGATAATTCCGTTGCCAGCTCATCTACCATTTTCTTGGTATTACAGAATACCAATGAAAGCTTCGGATTATAATAATCCAAAAGTCTCGTAAGGACATCCACTTTATCCTTGCGCTTTACATCATAGTAGTACTGGTCAATGTTGGCTACGGTAAGTTCCTTTTTTACAACCTTGATATTGACTGCATCATGCTGGTATTTTCTTGTAATGTCAAGAATCGGCTTTGGCATGGTTGCAGAAAACAGTACGGTCTGATGCTCTCCCGGAATATATTCTAAAACAGTTTCTATGTCCTCACGGAATCCCATATTTAACATTTCATCCGCTTCATCCAAGACGATGGTATGGACGAAATCCGGACGGATGGTTTTTCTGCGAAGATGGTCCATCAGGCGTCCCGGTGTTCCGATAATAATCTGTACGCCACCCTTTAGGGCTTTAATCTGGCGGGAAATGTCCTGTCCACCATACACTGGCAGCACTTTTACACCGTGCATATATTTTGCCAGCTTACGGATTTCGTCTGCCACCTGAATGGCGAGCTCTCTGGTGGGAGATAAAATCAAAACCTGCGTTTTCCGTAAAGACGGGTCTACTTTCTGTAAAATCGGAATTCCAAAAGCTGCTGTCTTGCCGGTTCCGGTCTGAGCCTGTCCGATAACGTCCACACCTGATAAAACCACCGGGATTGCCTGACTCTGAATCGGTGTTGCCTCTTCAAATCCCATGTCCGCAATTCCTCTTAAAATCTGCGGATTTAAATCTAATTCATCAAATCTGATTGTATTCATTCTTTTCCTTCCTGTTGCGGGAACTTTTTCCCATCTGTCAGTAACCTGTTCTCCAGTCACTTTATAAAAAGCCACCGCGGCTAATCATAACAGACTGTTTTTTGCTTGTCAATTTACTGCAACAGATTTTTCTTCGACAAAATCAGCGCATCCTTCTGCTTTCTGGTCAGCTTTTTATAGGCTGCTTCCTTCTGCATGGCCTCCTCCTTCGTCCCGGATTCCTCTAAATACCGCAGCTCCACCGGTCCCCGGTTTCTGGTATACTTTGCTCCTTTTCCACTGTTATGTGCTTCAATCCGCTTGTCGATATCAGTCGTCCAGCCGGTATAGAGGCTCCCATCCCGGCAGAGCACCATATAAGTGTAATTATGTTTCTCTTTCATGTAATCCTTCCTATGTAGACCGGGCACCGCCCAGTCTTATCTCTATATAAAGCAATCGACCAAAAAAGTATCTTACTCATATTCCATAAACTGGTAAAAAAGTATCGATTGCGGATTTTTGGCCGTTACATTTTATCTTATGCAGTTTTCTTATGTATGTTCCATTTACCGACAGCTTCCAATACAGATTCCTCCCCGGTTTTCTTCTTTGACCTGATAGAGTAAATCATCGGCTTTCTGCAAAAAGTTCTTCATCGTTCTGTCCGCATCCGGTATATCATAACAGATTCCCTGGGAAATGGATACATAGCGCTGTGCCTCTGAAAAAGCGTGCTCCATATTAAGGTCACGGATGCTTCGCTTTAATTTTTCTGTAAGAATGACTACGGCTTCTCTGGAATATTCCTCATAAATTAAAATGAATTCATCCCCTCCATACCGTGCACAGAAAATATCATCCTTTTCCGCTAACTTCTGAATTTCCTTTGCTACACGGCAGATACATAAATCACCCTTCTGATGCCCATAGTTATCATTATATTGTTTAAAATAATCGATATCCAGTATTTCCACTGCCACTGGAATTTTCTCTGCTATGGCATGTTCGAATACCTTCTGCGCATGCTGTTCTAACCGATAGCGGTTCGGGATTCCGGTCAGTGCATCGGTCTGGGACTGCTCTAAGAGAATCCTGTTTTCTTTTTCCATCTTCTTTCTGCTGTGGTTCGTCTCTTCCAATGTATAACGCATATCTAAGATGCAGGTCATGATATATTTATTTTCTTTTTCCAGTATCTCGGACAATTCAAAAAACAAACCGCATGCCTGCAGATATTCACGATTCTTTTCCTGCCGCTTATAATAACGGATTTTTAAAGTCAGAATCCGCTTCTGCATATAAATAATCTTAGCTTCCCTTGCCATCTTCTCTAAAAGTTCTACTAATTTCCAGAATTCCTCTTCCTTTCTGGTATCTAACAGCATCTCACAATAAGCATAAAGATCATCAAAAATATCAAGAATCGGCATTCTGGTATCTGATACCTTCTGCACAATTGCTATATTCCGGTCACATTCTTCTTTCTTTCCCATGGCATTACAGAGTCTTGCTTCAAAGCAGGCAAAGGCAATCTGCTCTAACTCTTCCAGATGTCCACTGCACACCTCTTTTGCCCGCAGTGCATATTCCTGTGCCTGCATATACTCTTCCTGATAAAAGCAGCTGTTTCCCAGTCCTATATAGATATTCAGAAGATAACTGTAATATTCCGGTATTTCCTTATTCTTCTGCAATAAATCATATGCCTGCTCTAAATATTTTTCTGCCTGCCGGTATTCCCCAAAATTATTATAAAGCATACCGATATTAATATTGATAATAATACCAATATCATATAATTTGTATTTTTCACAATACATTCTGGCATTCAGATAATAATCCATGGCAAAAGGAGCATTTCCACGATTCATGGACGTAATGGCAAGAATATTATAGGCTCTTGCTAATAAACCATGCTGTCTGGAATGCTCCAGGTATGGCAAGGAACAGGAAAGATTGCGAAACAGTTTATCCACATCATTCAGAAGATAATATGTCTCTCCACTGTAATAATAGGCATAGCCTAACAGTTTCTCATCATCCTGCTCTCTGGCATAATCTCTTATATTTTTACATAGCATCAATGTTTTCTCGGCATCTGTTCCCCGATTCTTCCGGACACCCTCTAACCATTCCAATACTTCGCTGCTGTAAGCATTAAAATCCATCTTTTTGCGCACCCTTTTTCATATTTTTTAATGTCTTTTATTATATAGGTATGCGGTTCTTTTTTCAAGTATGGCTCTTTTACTCAAAGAAGCTTACCGGGTCTACCGGTTCGCCATCTTTCTGCAAGGCAAAATAAAGATTACTTCCTTCCACGGAATAATATTTCGTCGGTTCTGCAATATAACCTACCAGTTTTCCTTTGCCGACAATATCGCCCACTTCATACGGCACTTCCTTAAGCTGCCCGTAAATGGCACTATAACCATCTCCTAAATCCATAGTCACAGTACATCCTGTGACAGCACTGTTGGAAATATCCGTTATCTTTCCTTCTGCGGCTGCGGATACCCTGTCATTTACTTCTCCGGCAATAATCACTGCCGGATTATATTTGTACTGATCCAGCGTTGCAAAATACACGGTCTGATCCATGCTGTAATTTAAGACTACATTACCCTGTAATGGCCAGTTTAATCCATCCTCTTCCGCAAAATGCAGTGTTTTTGTGGTGGCTGCTGCCGCCTTTGTCTCAGGCTCATTTTCTGTCTCAGCCGCTGTATTTGTTACATTCTCTTCTTCCGTCTGCCCGCTGTCAGACTGTGCCTGTCCATCCGAATCCTTTGAAGCAACTGCGTTATCAGAAGGTTTTATGATACTGTCTGCTTCTGCCAGTTTCTCCGATGTTTCTTCCTCTGTCTTTGGAAGCGTTGCCACAAAATCATCCGAAGCTCCATCTTCTTTTTTATTGCCTTTGTCTTTTCCTGCATCCTTATCTGCAACATTTTCCTGCTGCTTTTTTTCTTCCTTCTGGGAATAACTATATACTGCTGTCATTGCTCCTGCTGCCAGTACCATGACAGCCAGGGCAATCATCCATGATCTTCTTCCTTTCATTTTCTCACCATCCATATCTTATTTTTTATAAGTATGAACAGTTTTTTCATATATTATTCTTTTTTATATTTTATTCTTCTTTATATTTCATTTTTTTGTAATTTCAATTCCGGAATAATAATAGCTTAAAATCTCCTGATAAGTTTTTCCCTCTTTTGCCATCTCATTTGCTCCATATATGCTAAGTCCATAACCGTGTCCTAAACCTTTGGTCACAATACGTACCCTGCCATCGATTTCCCTGATGTAAAAACAGGCGGAATTCAGGGAAAATGCCTTGCGGAATTCCTCCCCGCTGACACTACTGTTCCCAACCTGTATGGTTTTTACATATCCGCTTTCTTCCCGCTCTGTCACCACCAGCGTATTCACCCAATCCTCCGCTGTAAGCCCTGCTTCCGGAAATGCCTGATTGCAGGTATCCACCAGTTCTCCTGCATCATAGAATTCCACCTTAAGAAAATCCTCTGATGTAATGTCCCATATGGATTCGGCACTTTTGAGATAAGGAAGCTCTGTCCCTCTCGTTTTCTCTGCACTGACTGCAAAATAGGGAGCCTCAATTTCCTGTCCCTGATATGTTAAGACTTCCCCCTCGGTATCTATCAGGCAATTTTCTAATTTCTGATAATATCGATTATAATTTTCATTTCCAAACAATTTGGTCTGCTCTGCAACACTCAGTCCCGTCTCCGGTGCTTTTCCCTGCGACAGGGCATATTCATAATTGGTCCGCACAATAACTGCCTGCGCACGAATCGCTTCTTCTTCATAGGTAACCGGGATATCCCGTGCCAGAATAGACACAAGAGCAGCCATCTTCTCTTCTTCATCTGGATGACTGCTCTTATGTTGTATTTCATTGCTGTCTGTATCTAATAATATCTCATCCCCCTGGAACACCAAGGTCATAAGTATCGGTAATCCTGCAATAATCAGACACAGACACAGTATCATTTTTATTTTTTCTTTCATATCCTGTCCACTCCTGTTCTACATATATATGTAACAGAAATGGATGTATACCAGTAAAATATTACTGTTTCATACGCTGTCCTATCTCATTGGAAAGTTCCGCAAACTGCTCTAAGGACAGTGCCTCTCCACGAATGTTCTCCGGAACTCCAAGGCTTACGATACTTTCCTGTATTACCTCCTTCGGCAAATGTATCTCTGGGGAATTATTCAGTCCGTTTGCCAGTGTCTTTCTGCGCTGGTTAAAGGATGCCCGGATAATACGGAACATCAGTTTCTCATCTTCCACTTCTACCGGCGGCTTCTCATGCCGGGTCAGACGGATGACCGCACTGCCTACATTCGGTCTTGGCATAAAACAGTTCGGTGGTACATTTGCCACGATTTCCGGCTTCGCATAATACTGTACTGCAAGGGAAAGTGCTCCATATTCCTTGCTTCCCGGTTTCTCCTGCATACGCTCTGCCACTTCCTTCTGCACCATAATCGTAATGCTGTCAATTGGCACATGGCTTTCAAACAGTCCCATGATAATCGGTGTGGTAATATAATAAGGCAGATTCGCTACAACCTTGATTGGTTTTCCCTGGTTCTTCTCTTCTGCCAGCTTACAGATATCAAGCTTTAAAATATCTTCATTGATTACTGTTACATTGGAATAATTCTTCAGTGTGTCCGACAAAATCGGAATCAGATTCTTATCTATCTCCACCGCAACCACTTCTCTTGCCCGCTCGCAAAGATACTGTGTCATCGTTCCGATTCCCGGACCAATCTCCAATACAAAATCATCCTCCTTCACTCCGGATGCATCGATAATCTTATCCAGCACATGAGTATCTATCAAAAAATTCTGCCCGAATTTCTTCTGAAAATTAAACCGGTACTTCTGCAGTACCTCTATTGTATTCTGTGGATTTCCTAATTCCGCCATGCCTGCTCCTTTATTTAACCGCTCTTTTTTCGAATAAATGTTCGTTTTTTGTTGCCAACTGCATTTTTCTGTGTTACAATCATTTTAGAACAAACGTTCTGATTTGTCCAGTCCTTTTTATGATAACAGAGGAAAATAGTTCTACGCAACTATTATTGGGGATTTTATAGAAAAGGTGATTGCTTTGAACATAACAGAAAACATGTCTTTAATGGAAAAACTGACCATCCTTTCGGATGCCGCCAAATATGATGTTGCCTGTACCTCCAGCGGTGTAGACCGCAAGGGAAACGGCCATGGCATGGGTAATTCCATTGCTCCCGGAATCTGCCATACCTTCTCTGCCGATGGACGCTGTATTTCCCTGCTTAAGATTCTTTTTACCAATGAATGCATTTTCCGCTGTGCCTACTGCCAGAATAACTGCAACAATGATGTGCCAAGGGCTTCCTTTACACCGGACGAAGTCTGTACCCTTACCATGGAATTTTACCGCAGAAATTATATTGAAGGTCTTTTCTTAAGCTCCGGTATTCTCATCAGCCCGAATTATACTATGGAACTGATTTATCAGACACTTTACCAGCTCCGTGTCCGCCATCATTTTAACGGATATATTCATGTAAAAGCTATTCCCGGTGCCGACCCGGTTCTCATTGAAAAAGTAGGCTTTCTTGCTGACCGTATGAGCATTAATCTGGAACTTCCGACCGCAGACGGACTGAAGACTCTTGCACCAAATAAGTCCCGCAAAACCATCTTAAAGCCCATGCGTCTGATTCAAAATGGCATTATGGAAAATCAGAATGAGCTGATGGTTTACCATAAGACCCCGAAATTTGTACCGGCAGGCCAAAGCACCCAGATGATTATCGGTGCCACCCCGGAAAACGATTATCAGATTATGAAGGTAGCAGAAGGCTTATACCAGAATTTCCAGTTGAAACGAGTCTTCTACTCAGCCTTTGTCAATGTAAATCACAATTCCAATCTGCCAACCCTTCCCGGTGGTCCACCCCTTCTGCGGGAACACCGCCTGTATCAGGCAGACTGGCTGCTTCGCTTCTATGGTTTTTCTGCCGGAGAGCTATTAAGCGAAGACCGTCCGGATTTTAATATCTTCTTAGACCCGAAATGCGATTGGGCACTCCGCCACTTAGAAGCCTTTCCGGTAGAGATTAACCGGGCAGATTACAACACCTTACTACGTGTTCCGGGCATTGGTGTGAAATCTGCCAACCGTATTGTAAAAGCCCGCCGTCACAGCCGCCTTGACTTTTCCGATTTAAAGAAAATCGGAGTTGTCTTAAAACGGGCTGCCTACTTTATTACCTGCTCCGGTCGTATGATGTATTCCATTCCACAAAATGAAGATTATATCTGCAGCTGTCTGATGCAGGATAAAACTCAGATTCCGAAGGAAATACGGGATTCCAGTTATAAGCAGATTTCCTTCTTCGATGAAGATGCTTTAAGTGATTTTAAACTGACCACCAACGATTTATGCGTCGGATAAACTGCTATAACCATGATTTTTCAGTAAACAGGAAAGGACTTTTTCTTATGCATATATTTCTCTGTGAAGATTCCATCGATGGCATCTTTACCGGCATCTATGATGCCTGGGCCAGCAGATACGGGCACAAAAATATAAAGCTTTGTATCAATGATACAATAACTTACGAACTCTTTTCTGAATATATTACTGTCACACCGGATTCCGAAAAGAGCAAAAAGGTTGGACGCACCATTATTGCCCGTCTTGGCATGGAGGTCTATCAGGATATTCTTCAGGCGGTTCTTGCCCATGATGATAAGAAAAAGAATGAGTATCCGGACAAAGCCGACTGCATTTACCGTACACTCTTATATGGATTTTCTTTACCTGATGGTCATCGGATTTTACAGGCTCTTGGCAATCCTTATATTGCAAGAGTCTTTGAACTGAGCCGTTCCACCGGAAATGAAGCCCACCATCTGCTTGGATTTTTACGTTTTCAGGAACTGGAAAACGGAGTCCTGTTTTCTGCCATCCACCCTAAGAATCAGGTGATTTCCGTTCTGGCAGAACACTTTGCTGACCGCCTTCCGCAGGAACATTTTATGATTTATGACGCAACACACCAGATTGCCGCCATTCACAAAGCCGGCAGTGGCTACTTCCTTACGGATGCATCCACTTTAAATCCGGACGTTATCACACGGCTTTCCCCTGCCGAGAAGGAATACCAGAAGCTCTGGTGCGGTTTCTTTGACAGCATTGCCATTGAAGCAAGAAAGAATCCGAAGCTGCAAAGTCAGAATATTCCAAAACGATTCTGGAAAGACACGGTGGAACTGGCATCCGGTAAATAAATGTTTCTATTGTTTTCTGGCAGACTTTACCTGGCAGTCTCTACCCGGCAGACATTACCCGGCAGCAGAGTACATGCAGATGAAACCATAAACTGGATAATGTCTACTTTGCGCCATATCCTGGAAAAGATTTGTGTCCTGCCGGTATGACAGAAGAAGAGCGTACCGATTATGCACTGTTTGAGCTGAATAAATTATTGAAATATGTTGTCTATCCGGAAGATGTTGCCTGCATTTATATGGAGCCGGTTATGGGCGAAGGCGGCTATGTCGTTCCTTCCAGGAAATTCGTACAGAGTGTCCGCGAGATTTGTGACAACCATGGAATTCTCCTGATTTTCGACGAAATCCAGTGTGGCTACGGACGTACCGGCAAAATGTGGGCAAGCCAGAACTTCGACGTTGTGCCTGATATTATGACAGTTGGTAAAGCCATTGCCGGCGGTCTTCCAATGAGTGCCGTGATTTCCACCCCGGAAATTATGGATAAATGGCCGGTTGGTACCCATGGAACCACTTTTGGCGGAAATCCTTGCATCTCCGATGTCCGTGGTATCGGTCTTATGGTTGCCATTGAATTTTCCCATAAGGATGGCTCCCCGGCACCAGACATCTGGGCAAAAGTAAAGAAGGGCTGCTTAGAACGCCATATGCTTACCTTAAACTGTGGCGTAAATGGAAATGGTATGCGGTTTGCCACTCTATTAAATGTCAAAAAAGAAGAAATCGATGAGGGACTGTCTGCCTTCCGAGCGTGTTCTTGCAACACAATATGGAGTCAGCCGTAATGTCATCCGGGAAGCCATCAAGATTCTTACCGAGAAAAAACTGGTTACGAATGTAATCGGCAAAGGCAATTATGTTACGCTTCCAAATGAAACGGATCTTGTAGATATGGTTGAATCTGCCCTGAACACTTCCGCTTCGTGTCTTCTATATGACACTGAATAACCTGATCAGTAAATCCATTTATTATGGTGAAGGAAATACCTCTTATGGAAGAATTACTGCACAGCAGGAGCATGAACAAATTTTATTATCCCTTAAGAACCGGGATATGGATGCTTATAAAAAGACCATCCACTTACACTTAAAATTAATCAGGCAGCTACTCCAGTAGGAGTGCTGCCCTTTTTTTGTTCCATACTACTGATATTTTTCCAGTATCCGTTTTGCCTGTCCTTCACCTATCTGCAGTTCTTCCTGCAATAATGACAGAATTTCCGTATCTTCTTTTCCTAGTTTACGGCTGAGTTTTATAATGCCTTCTTCCAGACCTTCTTTCTTACCTTCTTCCAGTCCGGCTTTTCTTCCTTCTTCTTCGCCCTGTCTTCGAATCCTCTCTTCTCTCTCAAAACTCTTCATATATGCAAGACCTACCTCTCCATCCCGCTTGACTGCTGTTACCATCCGGTGTAACTTTTTCAGATTCTCGGTGGAAGCATTCTCTATGGATGAATGCTCCATGTAATGCAGTAGCTGTTTTAATTCCTCTGGTGGGTTTCCTTCCCTTCCTCTTGTATACAAAAATATCGTCTGCGCACCATCCTCATACTCTAATTCCGGCACTTCGATACAACAATTCTTGATAGTATACACCATACGATTCAGTCCAAAGGTGTGAACCTGCAAGCAAAATGTCACTTTTTCCTTAGTAAAATCGGCACTTCTTCCACTTTAAAAACCCTTAAAAGCCCTTAAAAAAATCGAAAAAGACTTATTTTATGCGGATTTCGGCTTAAAGCCCCTTAAACTGGCTTAATGACCGACTAAGGAAACAAAACGTAACTGAACCGCATTTTTGCACCGACTAAGGAAAAATATATAGAGTGTTTAAAAAGTCCGAAAAACACGTTTAAATCGGTGTTTAACGGACTTTTTTGGCATGATTTTATAGAAAATAGACTAAGGAAAAAGAAAGGAACTTAAATTGTATAATTATTCATATAATATGTATATATATATACAGTTCCAAAAAATTTAATGACAACCTTTTAAAACGAGCTTACAAAGTCATGTCTTTTCCGTACTGTGCAAGGTAGCAGGATAAGGCTTTTTTAATATCCTCATCTATTTTGCTAATTCCGGCATCTACATTTGTCTTGTGTTGTAAAAGTGCTTTGTAGTTGCTATCCGATACAGATTTCAGCATATAGGAATTGTATGCAATTTGTTCCAGCACGTTATTTATACCACAAAGAGCTTCTAAATAATTCTTTTGGTTTTCCTCATCCAATCCCGGCATAGTGACAAGGCTGACAAAATGCGAATAGGCTTGAACGATATTTTTCAAATTCTCCCCGGTCTGCTCTGCGATCTGTTTTTCAAGAAAGTCTTTCATGGTATGGTATTTAGCCCTTAGTCCTTCGTCTGTTACAGTGTCAAAACCATTATCTTTAGAAAAAATCTCTCCTTTTTCTTCTGTAAGCCACTCTTCACTCACTCCAAATTTAACACAGACAAGTTTCACTAATGAAAGAGACGGATTATCTCTTTCATTCTCTATATTTGATAAGTGTGCTTGTGAAATTCCAAGTTCTTCCGCATATTGCTTTTGAGTTTGTTTTAATATCTTTCTTACTTCTTTAAATCTGCTATTAACGGACATTTTTATACCTCCAAAATCTAAGATTCCAATATTTTATGCTTGACAGTATTGGAAACCAATATTATAATACAGATAACCACAATAAATATAACAGAAAAATCAAGAAAATTCAATGGCTAAGGAGGTGGAGAAATGCCGAGACCAACAAATATGGAAACAAAGACACGCTTTGGAGTGCTTATTTGTAACCGACTTAATAAAATGGGTAAAAATCAAAAAGACCTTGCTCAAGAATCTGGTCTCTCACCGTTCTATGTGAGTGAGATTCTTAATGGTAAACATAACCCATCTGTAAGGGCGGTGTATAACATTTCAAGAGTGACCGGAATCAGCATTGAAGAACTTACTAAAGCCTTACTTGATGAAAGTTAGGCGGTGAGAACTTTGACATGGCTGAAAGTAAAGGAAGTTGCTGAACTACTTGGAATGACAGAAAGAGCCATCAGATGGGGAGCAACTAAAAAAAATAAATATGAGTATCGCCATGTCGATGGTATCGGTCAGGGCGGTAAGCAATTAGAAATCGCTCTGGAAAGTCTGCCACAAGAAGCACAAAACAAGTATAACAATGTGCAGGAAGAAGTCGCATATAAGGAAGTTACACAGTTTACCGGGAAACAGCGAGAGGAAGCCAACTTTAAGGCATTGATTGTTGAACAGTATAAAAGGTCGCAATTATCCCCAGATGATTTTGTAAAGGACTTTAATGAACGGAATCCGGACAGTGTTATCACAAAGTCGCAGCTTTTCCGCTGGCAGAGGAAATATAAAAGCGGTGACGTGGCTGATCTCATTGATATGCGTGGCGGTCACAACCGGGGACAGATTACAATCCCCCCGGATGCATGGGAATACTTCTATGCGTTGTATATGACTTTGCAAAAAAGGTCTGTGCAAAGATGCTGGGAACTGACCCGGCTGGAATATCCAAATATTCCAACTGTATCAACTTTTGAACGAAATTTAACAACCATCCCGAAACTTGTAATGATTTACTACCGGGAAGGCGAAAAGGCATTTAATGATGCCCTTGTATCAATGGAAAGAAGCAGAGAAGATATTGCTTCAAATGATATCTGGTTTTCCGACCATCATCTGGTTGATGTGGCTGTCATAAATAATCGTGGTAAGGTGTTCAGACCTTGGCTGACAGTATTCTTTGATGCCAGAGCAAGCAAAGTGATTTCTTTCATTGTAAGGGACAAGTCAGCGGATGCAACCGTGATAAAGCAGTGTTTGAGACTTGGAATAGAAAAATATGGAGTTCCAAAAGAATTGTACTTTGACAATGGTAAGGACTACCGGGAAAAATCATTTAATGCAGATTTCCCAATATCATTAGTGAAGCAGTTAGGTATCAATATGATTTATGCCACTCCGTACCACGGACAAGCTAAGACTGTGGAACGCTTTTTCGGCACTATGGAGGATAGATTCTGCAAGCTCCTTCCGACTTATCTCGGAAAGGATGCAAAGCAAAGACCGGAAAATATGCGTGTAACCTTTGATAAGCTGAAAGACAAAGCTCCGACAATGGAACAGTTTATAAAAGCTCTGGAAAATTATTTTGTGGAGTATAACAATACTTCAAGCGGTGGCATTGACATGAATGGAAAATGTCCGGAGCAGGTGTATTATGAAAATCTTCATACTAAAACAGAAGTCAAAGATAAGTCAATACTCCGCATTCTTTGCGGGACATTTGATGAAAGAATTGTACAGAAAAACGGAGTACAGTATCAAGGCAGATTTTACTATCATACGGAATTGCTTGCCCACCAAGGGGAAAAGGTTATCATCAACGCAGACCCTTACAACATGGATGAACTGAATATTTTTGATACCGATATGCGAGCGATCTGCAAGGCTCCTGCAAAAGTAAGGACACCTTTTAGACATACCACACAGGAACAAATCAGAGAAGCCGTGAAGGAAAAGAAAGAAGCCAGAAAGATGGTACAGCATTATGCACCTACAAGGGAGCTTGACACCATGAGCATAATCGCAAGGAATCAGCTTCTGGAAAAGCAGTATGAGGAAAATGCGGAAACAAAAGTGATTGAAAATATCAATCCGGCATTATCCGAAAACAGCAGAATTTTGAACGCATCCACACGCACAAGACGGACAAGCACCGAGGAAAGCGTTACAGATGCACTTATGCAAGCTATAGGAGGTTAACGGATGAAGGACACAAAAACCGAATTAAAAGAGTTTATGGAACTCTCCGGAAAATCACAAAGACAGATATCAAAGGAAACGGGGCTTTCCACTTCTGTCATATCGCAGTTTCTGGAAGGTACATATACCGGGAACAATGAAAAGGTAGACCAGACAATCAAGCAGTATTTAACAGTCAGTAAAGAGCGTTTAAACAGTGTTCAAACCACTGTATTTTACGAAGGACTGTATAATACAAAGAATGTGCTTTTTGCTTGTGCCTATGCCCACCGGCATAATGATATCGCTCTTGTAAGTGGGGATGCCGGAGCTGGCAAGACTACCGCCCTCGAACATTACACAAAGAACAATACTGGGGTTATTATGGTAACAGCGGACTCCTGCACTACATCAGCAACCGCCATTTTAAGAGTAATTGCTGAAAAGGTCGGAAAACAGACCAACTACAGAAAGTCGGTACTCATGCAGGAACTTATTAGCCAGCTTGACGAAACAAACCGCCTTATCATCATTGACGAAGCTGACCATTTAACACTTCAAGCCTTGCAAGCGGTCAGAAACCTCAATGACCGGGCAAAAGTAGGTATTGTTCTATCCGGCAACGATAAGATTTACAGACAGATGCTGACCGGGCAGAAGGGACAGGAATTTGACCAGATACGGACAAGAATCAGTGTTAGAAAAAGAGTTGTCAATGACTACACCACGGAAGAGATATTGAACATCTTCCCGGCACTGGATGAAAGAAGCCTTGCTTTTATTCTGGAGGTTGCAATGAATGAAAGTCTTAGGACTGCAAAGAAACTGTATGAAATCGCTTTAGAGTATGCCGGAACTATCGGAGAAACTTTGAATGTGAAGCACCTTAAACGGACAAGAGAGCAATTATTTGGAGGTATGTATTGATGATTATGAGAATTTTATCGGTAAACGGAGTAAATGAAGCAATTCCGAATTTTAGTTTGCATATGACGGAGAAAATGAACTATGACAGAGTGATTGATGCCTATGAAGTATTAAGCTCCTCTTACAATGGTGTTCGTGATTTTATTTCTGTATTAGAGATGATTGCAGAAGGGAAATTTAATTTAACAGAGGCGGTTCTTGCAGGTTTATTATTAACTGAATCTTTAGATGGTAGGTTTTATTCCCAGAGAAAAAGCTACAAGGCTAAATATTTAAAAATTAATGGTATTAACTGTATTTATCTTGTAGAAACAAAAGAGCTGTTCAGTAGTCTGTATCACGGAAAAGGTATCTTTTGCACAGAGGACGGAACGGAGTATGTTATCTTACCGGATAAAAAAAGATAGCCAGCTCGGCAAAGCTGACTACCTTCTGCTACACTACTAAAAAACACCATTAAGCACCGCAAATGCTTTGTAAATGTGTGTAATAAAGCTATTAGTAGTGTAGCAGATAACTTGATATTTTTCAATCACCTATTTTAAACCGCTGAAAGCCTTTATTTTGGAATTTACCGCACTATGGCATATTTCCACAAGTAAAAGTATTTAAACAAATTTAAAAGGGATATACACGTTTTTAAAAGGTATGTAGAACAAATTAAGGAGGGTACACTATGGAAAGTACAAACACAATGCCTATGATAAATCAGGTTTACAGAGATGTTGCATTAAAATCATTAGTAGAAAGCGGATTACCGGAAAGTCTTATCGCTGGAGTAGACTGTTCCACTCTTGAAACTATGGAAGAATCACTTGACAATGTAAAAAAATGCTTTTATGCTTCTATCCGTAAGCACATAGAAGAAACCTACGGAGCGAAAGCGGAGAAACCGGAACTACTGCTCCACCGGATGGAGTATGATGAAAAAGATTACTGGGATATGTTTAAAGCGGTTGACTGTTCTACCGAGAATAATAAGTACATAGCAAATCTTTATTGTATCCTCTCTCCGGAAATCCGCTTAGGTACTGATAGGAAGATGGGAGCAGAAACCAAAAGACTTTTGGAAAAGGAAAGACTTCTGGAAAAAATCATTGAGAGTGGTATCGCTGTCGGCATTGAAGCTGGTATAAAAGTCGGCATTGACGAAAATCTGATGAAGAAGTTTAATGATTATATCGACCTGCAGGGGAACATTAGAGGAGAAGTTGAAAAGGAAGGTTTTATATGCGGATTCCGCACTGCTTACCATCTGCTGGAGGAATGCAGAGCATAATTAAATAACAATACAGTTACAAAGCACTTTAGACCTTAATAGAAAAGGTTTAAAGTGCTTTTTTAAATCACTTTATTTGAAAGTAATTGCAAAAAAAATATATAACAGACGCAGGAGGTGGTCGAATGGATTTATTGAATGAGATTACTGAAAATGATATTGCAGACTTAAATGAGGAGTGCCAGCAGTTGATCGAGCTTGTCGGCTTGGATGTGTTCAAGAAGCTCGTCCGGGAACATAACGGAAGGAGTATCTATATTCCACGAAAAAAGAATGTTGAATCGTCACTCCGCAACAAGAAAATTATCCGGGAGTTTAATGGAAGTAATTACAAGGAGTTAGCTGGAAAGTATGACCTTACTGAAACTTGGATAAGAAAAATTGTTGAAAAGGCTGTCTGATATGAGCATGACACAACTTATAGAGCAATATCAGGAACAACTAAATAATGTAAAAAGGCAGATTAAGGACATGGAGAAAAACGGAATCACTGGCAAGAAATATAAACAGCTTAAGCAGATGAAAACCGAACTACAGACCAATATTCGCCAAATGAAAAGCTATGTAAAGAAAGGATGATTTAAAGATGGGATTTATTGAGCGTATTGTCGAAGCAATGAAACCGACACCGGAATCGGGGCAGACAGAACCGGAAACTAAAAAGACAGATTCCGAGATCCAGCTGGAGCAGACCACCACAACAGAGACCGGGGACGGAGCAGACGCTCCGGATGAAGCGGCACCTTCCGAAGAAAAGACCTACTCTCAAGAGGAAATCGAAGCCATTATTGAGGAAAGAAAAAAGGAATGGGAAACCGAGCAGATGAACGCTCTTTCCAAAGATGGACAGATTGAAAAACTGAAAGCGGAACTTCTGAAAAGGGATTTGAAGGAAAAAGTCACTGCCAGATTGGAAGAAGCCAAACTTCCGCTTGGTGTTGCTGATTTTGTACAGTACACAGACGAAGCCGGAACAATGGCAAGTCTAGAAAAGGTAATCACAACCGTCAACCAGCTTGTGCAGGATGGTGTGATGATGCGATTAAGAGGAAAGACACCGGAAGGGCTTAGAGCTTCGGCAGATACAAGCGTGATGCCGGAATTTGCTCGCACATTTATTGATGCTATGAAAGGTTAAGGAGGGTATGAAAAATGGCTGTAAATTACGCAGAAAAGTATGCAGATATCATTGATGAGGAAATGAGCAAGGAATCGTTGACCGACAAGGCAACTAACAGAGATTTCAATTTTGACGGAGTAAACAAGGTTAATGTTTATTCCATTCCCACAGTACCGCTAAATGACTATGATATGACCGCAGAAACCAACCGCTACGGAACACCGACAGAACTCGGTAATGATGTGCAGACTTTGGAACTGAAGCAGGACAAGTCTTTCACGTTCAGTATTGACCGTAGAAATGCCACTGATACCATGATGGCAATGAGTGCAGCCAAAGCACTCGCAAGGCAAATCAAGGATGTTGTTACTCCTACCATTGACAAGTACCGAATCCAGAAGTTTACCGAAGGGGCACACGCTGACCATGTAAAACAAGAAACACTTACCAATGAAACAGCTTACTCCGCTTTTCTGGAAGGCTCTATGGTGCTGTTTGATGCAAAAGTACCGACAGCTGGAAGAATCGCTTTTGTTACCCCGGCATTTTATAAGATGATTAAGCTGGATAAGAATTTTGTTTCCTCCGGGGATAAAGGTCAGGAAATCGCAATCAACGGAGCTGTCGGAAAAATCGACAATACAACGATTATTGTTGCTCCTACAGATTACTTTGTAACCGGAACAAACTTTATTATCTGCCATCCTATGGCAATGACTTCCCCTATCAAACTGGCAGACTATAAACAACATGAAAATCCGCAGGGAATCAACGGATGGCTAGTGGAAGGTAGAATTTACTTTGATGCGTTTGTGCTGGATAAGAAAAAGAAGGCTATTTATGTATCAAAACAGCCTGCAAAATAGGGAATAAGTTATAAGTAAGACAGATTATGACTTCTTAAATTCACATGAATTGTAAAGATTAAACCGCCTTTAAAAATCGTTTAAGGGCGGTTTAAATCGTTCAAAAATGATATATTTTTCGCAGTAAATGCAATGAAGTTTTGCATAAAATCACTTTTAAAATTCAAAGTCAGTTACGTTTTGCGTGCAGGACAGTTGCGTTTTGCGTGCGGTGCTACAAAAGGGGTCATAAGTTGTAATAAAAATTACGATGACATTCCGAAGACTCCCATAGGTATCACCTGCTGTCAGATTGCCTGCATCAATCTTCGCATGGTAAAACCGGACTCTCCGTGGCAATGATACAATTTCTTCTTTCCCATCATTCTGGTCTGCTTCTATATCAAAGATTTCTCCGTTCTCTTCATCCAGATATACATCCAGCCGAATGCCGTGGGTTTCTATATTCTCTCCGCAGAAGAAACGCTGTGGCACTACCGTAAGCTTTCCTATCTGCCGGTGCAGAATACACTCCAAAATATACCTCGCCGACTGTTCCCCATAAATTTTGTGGCTGGTCAGGCTGTTTACCAGAAAGTCATCCACCAAATTCAGTTCTTCTAAAGTTTTCATGTTTCCTCCTTCTCCCATAATGCAAGGAAAAGCAGGATTACATATCCTGTTCCGATTCTGAAATTCCGCTTATTCAATGCACTATGCGTTCGTAAATTGTAATTAGAATTTAAAAGCATAGAATTCATTGAATTGATACCAGAAATTTAGATTGGCTTTTGCCACTCGAAAATCAGAATATATGCTTTGTGTTGATTGTAACAAATACATATTTATAATACAAGTAAAATATTTATAAAATCTGATTCCCTTCTGACAGGAAGGTCACCTCACTTTTTGAAATAATTTTTTTGCATTTTCCCAGGTAACTGCTTCCACTTCTTCCGGTGTTGTTCCGGTCAGTTCGGCGATGGTTTTTACTACATAACTAAGATTCCTTGAATCGTTCCGGGTGCCACGATGCGGTTCCGGTGCCATATATGGACAGTCAGTTTCCAATACAATGTGAGGCAGTCCGATTTCTGCTACGGTCTCCTTTAACTTCTTTGCATTTTTAAAGGTAACTACACCGCCGACACCAATGTAATATCCCATTTTCACATATTCTTTCGCCATTTCCTTTGAATAAGAATAACAATGTATGACACCCGGAATGCCATCCTTATGCGCCTGCTGCATAATATTCATGGTATCCTCTGCAGCATCTCTGGAATGAATGATAACCGGAAGACTCATCTCTTTTGCCAGCGCAAGCTGACGGCAGAACATTTCCCGCTGTGCCTGCTGCACTGTTGGCTCCTTATCCCAATAATAATCAAGCCCGATTTCTCCGATGGCAACGGTTTTCTCCCAGGAAGCCTTTCCCTTTATCCATGCTAAATTTTCTTCCGTTGCATCTTCGATATTGCTTGGATGAATTCCGATTGCTGCATAAATATAATCGTATTTCTCTGCCAATGCTACGCTATCCACACAGCCGGCAAAGTCTGCACCTACGTTAATTACCCGCCTTATGTTCTGCTCCGGAAGAGAAGAAACAAGCTGTTCTCTGTCCTCTTTGAATTTCTCATCATCATAATGTGCATGTGTCTCAAAAATCATAAAAATCCTCTTTCTATTTTATAAATGCTGGTAATAAAATACCGCCAGCTGCGTCCGGTCTCTTAGGGACAGCTTTTCTAATATGCTGCTGATATAGTTGCGGACGGTTCCCTCACTTAAAAATAATGCTTCTGCAATTTCTTTATTGCTGCGTCCAAGTGCCACCTGGTGAATGATTTCCTGCTCTTTTTCACTGATATCATAGCTGGCATAGTCAAAGCTTTCCTTATTCTGCATCAGAACCGGAAGCTTATTCACAATTTCCCCACCAAAAACGCTCTGTCCGCTCATGACTGCATTTAACGATGGAACAATTGCTGCAAAATCCTGCTTCAGGCAATAGCCTTTCGCACCGATTCGTAACGCCTCCACAATATATTCATCATCGGAAAATGTGGTCAGAAACAGCACCCTTGCCGTCTTGTCTTCTGCAAGAATCTGCTCTGCCGCATCCAGCCCATTCATTGGCTTCATCTGGATATCCATTAATAAAATGTCCGGCTGAAGCTCTTCATATAATTTTACCGCTTCACTTCCATCGGTGCCTGTTCCAACTACCTCCACTCCCTTGGCGCAGAGAATGGTCTGCAGGGAAAATACCACATCTTCGTCATCATCTATTATCAGGACTCTCATACTGCCTCCTCTTTCTTTCGAATTGATATAAATATTTTAAAACCTTTTTCGCAATTTACATGAATGCTTCCGCCCAGCGACTCTACACGTTCCCGCATATTCGAAAGTCCCATGCCTCCGGCCGCACTCTTAAGGTCATCCTTTTCTTCCCGCATCTGCTCCGTTGCTTTTTTCTGCTTTTCCTCATCCGTACCATTGTCCTCGATGGTCATCTGATACAGTGTCGGATGTTCCCTGAGAACAATCTCAACCCGGTCACCGTTGCTGTATTTGACAATATTTGACATTGCTTCTTTTACGGCTGCGATAAAACAATATTTGACTTTTCGTGGAACATTCTGTGACATATCGTATTCTAAATCCAGATGATAATGCTGCTTCATTTCCCGGGTTGCCTCTAATAATGCCTGCTTTAAATCCACGGAATCATCATGCAGATCATGCACACTTTCCCGGATATTATTCATGGCAAGATTTAAGGTATCATTTACCTTTAAAAGCTGACCATGCAGCGGCTCTTCCTCATATACGGTGCTCAGTGCTCCCATCTGAAGAATTGCCCGGGACAGCATATGTCCCACATTATCATGGATTTCTCTTGCAATCCGGTTCCGCTCCTTTAGCGTTGCCATATAGATTTCTGTATCCTGCTCCTCTAAAAGCTTGCGGTTCTTCTCCCGCATCACAAGGCTTAACTCCGTGCTGGTATCCCGGAGCCGAATCAGATTCCGCTTTAGCTCCGTTGCCTGTCTGGTGCAATAAGCCAACAGCACCGCTGCCAATGACAAAAAGAGCCAGATGGCTGTCATCCATGGCTGGTACACCGGCAGTGCATAAAAGAATAAAACTGCAAATCCCATGCCCCACCACAGGCCAAACCAGAAGCTGTCAAAAAACACCAGCGGCAGCAAAAAGGTAAAGCCCGGCTCGATTAGACACAATACTGCCATTGCTATCAGCAATGCGCCAATGACTTTCCGGTTTTCAATATAAAGAGTCAACGCTGCCACAATCAGACCAATGATGAAGATTACAACTCTGCGGTAGTCTCCCTCTAACTGAAAAATAAGGCAGCTGCACATGGCAAAAAGAAGTAACTTATCCAGTATTCTTAACATTTTTCTTCCCCTTCCTTAGGGTTCTACTGCATTTACTGTATCATTTTTCCTAAGATATGACAAATGTCATTTTATTTCCTGACAGAATGCACTTACCAGTCCTCCGGTCACTCTACTATACTACATTTATAAAATCGCTATTATTTATCTCTATCTACAGGGGGCATAACATGGATGCAATACAGATTTCACACTTGAAAAAATATTATTCCGATATAAAAGCAGTAGATGATATTTCTTTTTCTGTTAAAAAAGGAGATTTATTTGGACTGCTCGGTGTAAATGGTGCCGGAAAATCCACTACAATTCATATTCTTTGTACCTTACTGAAAGCAACTGCAGGAACTGTCAAAATATGTGATTACGATGCTTTAAAAGAAGCCGATGCCATCCGCAATAAAATTGGAGTTGTTTTTCAGAATAATACTTTAGATGATTATCTGACAGTAAAAGAAAATCTTTTGATGAGAGGCTTTCTATATGAAAAAGATTTAAAGACGGTTCAAAAAAATCTCTATGAGATTGCCGAAATTCTTAACATTCAAAATTTATTATCACGACCTTTTCGTAAATTATCCGGTGGTCAGAAACGACGCTGCGAAATTGCCCGGGCACTCATGAATACTCCTGAAATATTATTTCTAGATGAGCCTTCTACCGGGCTTGACCCGCAGACCAGAAAACTTATGTGGGACTGTCTGGAAAGTCTCCGGTTAAAGCGCCATATGACAATTTTTCTCACCACACACTATATGGAAGAAGCCTCTATGGCACAACAACTTTGCATTATGGATGCCGGAAAAATCATTGCTTCCGGCTCTCCATCCCAGTTAAAAAATAAATATGCTTCCGATACTTTAAAAATCTATACTGACAAAATTACACCATTGAACCGGGAATTGGCTGCTCTTTCACTGGCTTCTTATCGTCTCCCTAACGGAATTGCAATTCCCCTATCTACTACCAAAGATGCTTTGCATATCATGCCCCGGATAACCACTCCCTATGATGGCATTGAAATTATTCAAGGCAGTATGGATGATGCTTTTATTCAAATAACAGGAAAAAAACTGGAGGATTAACCTATGATACTAATTTCATTTATAAAACGTAATATCTTACTTTATTTCCGAGACCGAATCAGTGTATTCTTTTCTCTTCTTTCTACTCTTATTGTGTTAACCCTTATGATTGCATTTCTCGGACAGGGAAATATTGATTCCACAATTCAGGTTCTTGGAACCGGTCTGAAATACGAAGCTGTTCATGCATCTTCGCTCATCATTATCTGGACCATTGCAGGTATCCTGGTTGTCAATGCCGTAAGCATTTCCATGACTCTGGTGGGAACCATGGTAAGAGATGAGGAATCCGGTAAGATATCTGCATTTTTTGTTGCACCCGTAAAACGCGGATACTATGTTGCAGGTTATGTCATTGCTGCAATTATTGTCTCCTTTATCATGTGCCTGCTCACATTGATAATCGGAGTCATCTATCTTGGTATTGCTAATGGCTCCTTTATAACTGCCCATGATACTTTAGAAATTCTCTTTGCACTTCTTGCAATTATTTTTTCCTCTGCTTCCTTTGTCTTTTTATGCGCTTCTTTTATTCATACCAATAGTGCATTCAATGGTCTGACCACGCTTTTGGGTACTCTGATTGGATTTTTTGCTGCAATTTATGTTCCATACGGCAATATGCCCCAGACTCTTAAATATATCATCCGCTTTCTTCCAGCCTTTCAGGGGGCTTCCGCCATTCGTGAAATCTGGATGACTCAGGAATTGCAATGGTTTCATTGCCCCTCCGAAATAAAGACCGGATATGCGGATTATATGGGACTTACCATTTCTTTTGGAAATGCCACTCTTTCCCTTCATATGAAAATACTATATATGTTTATCTCAGGTCTTATCTTCCTTGGTCTTGCAACGGCTATTCTTTCAAGGAAAAGACAACAGGAACGTTAAGATATGACAAATGTCATTTTATTTCCTGACAGAATGCACTTACCTTCTGCACCTCTTTTCCCTATACTTAGGTTATAAGCGATTACCCTAAAAAAGGAGGAAACCTATGAGTACCCCAGTTGTAAAAATAGAAAACCTGGTGAAACGCTACAAAGAGCTTGTAGCATTAGACCACTTTAACTTAGAGATTGAAGAAGGTGAGATTTTCGGTCTGCTCGGTCCAAACGGTTCCGGCAAGACTACGACCATCAACTGCCTTCTTTCCCTGCTTTCCTATGACAAAGGAAACATTGAAGTCTTTGGGAAAAAGATGAACCCGGATAGTTATGACCTGAAGCGGCAAATCGGAGTTGTTATGCAGAACGTTGCCGTAGTGGATGAACTGACGGTATATGAAAACATTGATTATTTCTGTGGGCTTTACGTAAAAGATAAAGCACTCCGGAAACAGTATGTAGAGGAAGCCATTGCTTTTGTAGGCTTAGATGATTTCCGTAAATTCTTTCCGAAGAAATTATCCGGCGGACTTTTAAGGCGGTTAAATATTGCCTGCGGCATTGCCCATAAACCAAAGCTGATTATCATGGATGAGCCGACCGTTGCCGTTGACCCGCAGAGCCGGAATAAGATTCTTGAGGGAATCGTGGAGCTGAACCGGAACGGTGCCACCATCATTTACACGTCCCATTACATGGAAGAGGTGGAGCAGATTTGTTCCCGGATTGCCATTATGGACAAAGGAAAAAATCTTGCCATCGGCACGAAGGATGAATTAAAGCAGATGATTAAGAAGAGTGAAAGCATTTCCATTGATATCTTAGACCTGCCGGATGCAGCAATCGATGAAATCCGTGCTTTAAAACATGTTTATGAAGTAACTTACGAAAATCACATGCTGACCGTTTTATGCAGCGGTGGAAGCCACAATCTCATTCATGTGCTGGATTATCTGCAGCAGCATGAGATTACCTTCGGAAAAGTGTATTCCGAGCTTCCGACCTTAAATGACGTATTCTTAGAGATTACCGGCAAAGAATTAAGAGACTAGGAGGAGAAAGATATGCTTCAAATCATGAAATATCATTTTCGGATTCTCCTTAGAAATAGGGAGCAGATGTTCTGGATACTGCTTTTTCCGATTCTGCTTGGCATTATGTTCAAGGTAGCATTTTCCAATATCAGCAGTTCCGAAATACAAAAGCCGGTTTCCATTGCTGTTGTAGAAGAAAATAATTCGGATGCATTAAAAAATATCAAGACCTTTTTAGAAAAAACGGAATTGAAAGATGGAGTTGCCCTCTTTGTTCCAACCTACTGCACAGAAGAAAAAGCCGTTTCCCTGTTAAAGGAGCAGACAGTGGATGGTATTTTGTATACAGATGATTCTGCATCTGATACAGTCACACTTTCCCTTACGGTTTCTTCTTCCAGCTCTGATACCGTCCGCATGAATCAGAGTATTTTGCAGGCATTTGTAAAGCAGTACAATTCCTTGGTTTCTGCCATTGCGGATACTGCAAAAAATCACCCGGAGAACTTAGAAGCACTGCTTCAAAGTCTCTCTGAGCAGGTTACTTATACCAAAGAAGTTTCTTTAAACAAACATAATACCGATACTTATACACAGTACTTTTACAATCTGATGGCTATGGCATGCCTCTTTACCAGCCTTTCCGGACTGTATGTTTCCCTCAATAACCAGGGAAATCTCTCCGCCATTGGTGCAAGACGCAATGTCTCTCCGGTTCATAAAATGAAGGTCATTGTGGCAGAGCTTTTTTCCAATGTGATATTCCAGTTTATCTGTAATCTGGTTTCCTTTGCATTTATTGTACTGGTGCTTAAGATTGATTTAACCTACCATCTCCCACTGGCAATCCTTACTGTATTTGTCGGCTGTCTGACCGGAACTGCCATGGGCTTTTTCGTAGGTGCCATCGGAGCCTTTTCCGAGGGAACGAAACAGGGAATTCTTGTCTCCGGCAGTCTGCTGCTTTGCTTCTTAAGCGGGCTTATGGTTGGAAATATGTGGATCATTGTCGAGAATACCTGCCCGGTTATCAACCGGATTTCACCGGCTGCCCTGATTTCCCGTGCCTTCTATACACTGGGCATTCAGGATAACCTAAACCAGTATTACCAATGTATTCTGACACTGGTTGGCATTTCCGCTCTCTTCTGTTTGGGTGGATTCTTACTGACAAGGAGGAAAAGATATGCAAGTATTTAAAACTTTTCTGAAAATTGCAAAGAAGAAATTTCCTTCTGTGCTTTTATACTATATTATTTTTACCGTTATTGTAATTGCCATGAGTAAAATCGGAGCATCCGACCATGAAACTTCTTTTACTGCCACAAAGGCAGACATTTATATTATTGACGAGGATGACAGCACTGCAAGCCACGCTTTAAGTGATTATCTTTCCTCCATGCACAATCCGGTCACTTTAAAGGATACGGATACTATGACCTTACAGGATGCCCTTTATTATCAAAATGTTGACTATATTTTAACCATCCCGGGAGGCTTTGAAGAACAGCTTACTGATTCTGATGCCAGAGATTTCCTTCCGGTTTCCATACGAAAGGACAACTCCAATGGCTATTTTGTAGACCAGCAGGTAACTGAGTATCTTTCCAGTGTCCGCTTATTTATGGCTGGTGGCTTCTCTCTTTCCGAAGCAGTAACAAAATCCAGTGAATCACTTTCCAAAGGAAACGATACTACGGTTCTTAACCTTGAAGAAAAGGAAACGGATGGTGCACAGATTGGACTTACCTATTTCTTCCAGTATCTTCCTTATGTGCTCATTAATATGCTGTTACTTGGTATGACTCCGATTCTGATGACCTTTAACCAGAAAGATTTAGGTGCAAGGATTTCCTGCTCCTCTCTTTCCTTAAAGTCCAGAAATGCGCAGATTACTTTAGGATGTATCGTATTCAGTCTCTTTGTATGGCTGCTCTTTATCCTGACTGCACTTTTTATCTACGGACCAGACACTCTGTTCTCGATAAACGGACTCCACTCTCTTTTAAACAGTGCCATGGTTCTGCTGTTTTCCATAGCACTTACGCTCCTTGTAAGTACTTTTGCACTCAAACAGCAGTCCCTCAGTATGATTGCAAATGTTGCCTCCCTGGGATTGAGTTTCCTCTCCGGAATCTTCGTTCCGCAATACCTTTTGGGAAAAGGTGTTCTTGCTGTGGCGCATTTTCTTCCAACCTACTGGTATATCCGCCTCAATTCCATGCTGGGCGGTATATCGGATGAAATACTTACCACTGCGAAATACTGGCGCTTTATCGGTATCCAGTTTGGCTTCTTCGTCGCAATATTCTGTATTTATCTGGTTTCCAGCAAATACCAGAAACGTAGCCGCAACGCATAATAGAACCCCCGGAAAAACCAATTTTGATATGTACCCTCTTTACTGGACAACCAGTAAGGAGGGTGTTTTTATGCGTT
>OHJI01000100.1_pt1 | contig 53488 bp, 50 predicted proteins | sample 1568571 | NCBI WGS metagenome assembly OHJI01 (sample SAMEA3879583, study PRJEB24766) | human gut metagenome | biome: human-associated habitat; feature: feces | place: USA | collected 1985/1987
TGCGCCCTTTTGTACTTCTAACTTCTTCTTTTTTATAAATTATATTTTCAGATTATCGACCTTTGAGCATGTTAAATCCAATTCATTTGCGATATATTTTAAAGTATACCCTTCCATTCGTAAGTCAATGACGTGTACATATTCTTCCCCAAAAACATTTAAAATTTTGTTTTTTGTATATTCCCACATCAATTGATCCATAACTACATCATGTACTTCGAGTTCATCCTTTAATTTTATATCCCCATAATAAGATGATACATCTTCTCTAATTTTTTGGTCCAAACTAATACTCGTCTGATACTGCTTACGCATACAATCCCTTAAAATATCATACGCTTTATTTTTAAGGCATCGCCTATAAAAACTAGAAAACGTCATAACTCGATCTAACCTAAACTCAAATATGCAATGATAAAGCATCAAATCGGCATGGCGATAGAATTCTTCTTTTTCACAAAGAATTGTACTGGTTTTACGTGCAAAGATATCTGCCCAGATTTCTGTAACCATTGGTCGATAGTATTGAATTAAACGCTTCATTTCATAATAATCATTCATTTGAACACAATATATGCTTTCATATATATTCATCTATATCACCTGAGTCTCATTATAATAAAGCAAGGTGAAAAAGACATTAAAAAAGCCAATTTATTAAAAATTGACTTATTTTTTTTGGTTTCTTTGATTGTAGACCTCATACATCAAGACAGCAGCTGCCACACTTGCATTTAATGATGTGATACTTCCAACCATTGGTAAATAAACCATATAATCACATTGTTTTTTTACTAAATTTGAAATACCCTGACCTTCAGAACCAATTACCAATACAGTTGGTGAATCATACATTCCTTCACGGTATTCTCTAGCGTCCTTCATATCGGTTCCTACTACCCAATAACCATCTTGTTTTAAATTTCTTAAAGTCTGTGACAAGTTAGTCACAATACTCACAGGAATAGTATAGGCTGCACCTGTACTTGCCTTAACAACCGTTGGTGTTAATCCACAGCTATTGTGCTTTGTCAAAATCACACCATCAACACCTGTACAATCACATGTTCTCAAAATGGCTCCTACATTATGTGGATCTTGAATTCCATCTAAGGCAACTAGCAATCCTGGTTTTTTTGCGCGAGCTACAATTTCTTCAATACTATACGTTTCAATCTCACTTACCTTAACAGCTACCCCATTATGATGTGTTGAATTGGCAAGCTTATCTAATTTTGCACGATTACAATATTCTACTTTTAAATTTGATTTTTGAAGCGATTTTAAAAGCTTCGCATCCTTCAATCCTTGAAGCACATATACTTTTTCGATTGAATCCGGATCATTTTGAAGTGTAGAATAAACATTTTTTCCATATACGATCATAGATTGTCCCCTATCTCAATTATCTTATCTAGACACACTTTGAGTCTATCTTCATGTCCATATAAACGCAAATAGCCAAGCATAGCCTCTAATGCGGTTGCTTCCAAATATGTTTTATGCGTTGCATTTTTAGCCTTTGAATGAATGGTCGCATTTCTTCCTCGTGCCAATATTGTTTTTTCATCCTCAGTAAAAAAATTTTCTTCCATCATTTTATTCAACATGATAGCTTGTCCCTTGGCACTACAAATCTTCGCATTCTTCTTTTGAAGAACATGAGCCTTACGAAAGCCTAGACTTAAAAGATGTTCACGCACGGCCAATGACATCACAGCATCTCCAATCCAGGCTAGACTTGTCGCATTTTCTGTTACAATTTCCATTACAGAATTCCTTTTTCAATCAAAGCAGCACGAAGTGTATCCGCTGTTTCAAAATCTTTTTCCTTAACTGCACTTCTCCAATTTTGATACATCACTTTATCTTCTTGAGTCATTGAAATTTTATCGAATTCAATACCCAAAACATAAAGCATCTTTTCTAAGGTATGTACTAATACAGCTAGATTTTCTGTATCAACCTCTCTTTGACGAACAGCTTGATTGATTTTCTTAACTACTTCATAAACTACACTAATGGCGTTTGGCGTATTAAGATCATCATTTAATGCATCAATAAATGCATTATATGTTTCATCGAACGTATCTGCTTCCTTTGCATCTAATAAAGCTAGCTTTACACATGCTTGTTTATAAGCAGCCGCAATCTTATCCAATTCTTTCTTTGAAGTTGCGAAAGCCTCTTCATTTAAGTTTAGTGGTGCACGATAATGAGTAGAAATCATTAACCAACGAGTTAGATTTCCTCCATGATTCGCAATTAAATCTTTTGCCCACCAAACATTACCTAGGGATTTAGACATTTTGATACCATTGATATTGATCATACCATTGTGTACCCAGATATTTGCCAAGTGTGTGTCATTGCATACTTCGCATTGAGCGATTTCATTTTCGTGATGAGGGAATTTTAAATCCAATCCACCACCATGAATATCAATCAAAGTTTTCTTAAATACATCCTGAATCATCACAACACATTCTGTATGCCATCCTGGACGTCCTTTTGACCATGGAGAATCCCATTTAATTCCTTCCGTTGTTTCTTTCCACAAAGTAAAATCTAATGGATTCTCTTTTTTCTCATTTTCATCAATACGCGCACCCACCATTAAATCATCAATACTTTGGTGTGATAATTCGCCATATTTTTTATCGCTGTTAACACGAAAATATACATCGCCTCCAACTTGATAAGCCGAGCCGTTTTCAACCATTTTTTCGATGAATTCAATGATTTTATCCATAGTCTCAGTTACGCGAGGTGCATAATCAGGTAGATCTGCATGCAAGCCTTTACGAACGTCGTTGTACGCTACAATAAATTTATCTGTAATTTCTTTTTCACTAACATTTTGTTCAATTGCAGTTTTAATAATCTTATCATCCACATCTGTATAGTTAGATGCGAATGTAACTTCATAACCTTGAGCTGATAAAGCTTTTTTTAATGTATCAAAAACGACGATAGGACGTGCATTTCCAATATGCGGATAGTTATATACTGTTGGACCACACACATACATAGAAATCTTTCCTGGTTCGATTGGTTTTAATTCTTCAATTTTTTGAGAATAACTATTATATAATTTCATAATAAAATGTCCTCCAATTCATATTGTTTATTATACAATACAAAACATGAAAAAAAAAGCTAACCTATACGGTTAGCCTACATGTAGTTGATTCATAATACGGCGCATATCTTCTTCATATGGAGTGTCTGCCAAATTTTGTAAAGCAGGATTGAAATACTCCATCATGTGATCAATATCTTTTAAATATGAATATTGAAGACCAATTAAATATTGAATGGTTCCAACAGGAAATTTGCGATTATTGTCAAGTCCAGATTGACCATCCCATAATCCATTTAAGATTTCCTTACAGTCATCAATATATTTAGCTTCTTTCTTCATTAAAATACTAAATTGAATCTGCATATTCTTAAATGTTTTTTCATCAACAAAGCTTTTTCCATAAGAAAGCATTCCTTCTGCTTTTTTGATTTTTCCTTTTTCTAAATAATAATAGAATCCTCTCGATGCAACACTCGCTTTTTGTTTATTTGAGATACGCATATTTTTTAACAATTCAAACTGCTCTTCAATCTTCGCATCATTTCTTTGTGCTAAATATCCACTTAAACGCATATATTCACGGTTAAATGCCTGATACGATAGCTTACATGAAGTAGAATCTAAAGTTTTATAGAATTCGTCATATTGTTCATTATTTAATTGTGTCAATAACTTTTTCCATACAACCTTTTTCATAATCACTGGCACTACAACAAACAATACTGTCAATACGATTATGATAATAACATTAATAGTTTTACTATCCATTTTTTTCCTTATCCTTTTCTAATTCTAAAGTTAAATCACGAAACTGAGCTAATAGATCCTCATCAATTCCATCTTTTCTTAATTTTTCCATGTATACAGCATCTAAATCATCTACGTCTTTTGTCAAATCGTCACGCTCAGAATCTGTCAAACGATGTCGAATACCCATCGCTAACACCTCACAATCTCTAAAAGTTAGAATACATGATTTACTATGATATTTCAAGTTTTTGATTTGCACAAATTAACAAAGTTTATAAAAAAAAGGAATCCATTTGGATTCCTTTAAAAGTCTTACAATAATTAAGCTAATTCTGAGAAGTACTTAATTGTACGAACCATTTGGCTTGTGTAAGAGTTTTCGTTGTCGTACCAAGAAACAACTTGTACGTGAGTAGTTCCATCACCTAATGAGTGAGCCATTGTTTGAGTTGCATCAAACAATGATCCGTAACGCATACCAACGATGTCGCTAGATACTAATTGTTCTTCTGTGTAACCGAATGATTCAGTTGTAGCAGCTTTCATAGCAGCATTGATTTGGTCAACTGTTACATCACCATCAACAACAGCTACTAAAATAGTAGTTGATCCTGTAGGAGTTGGAACACGTTGAGCAGATCCGATTAATTTTCCGTTTAATTCAGGGATAACTAATCCGATAGCTTTTGCAGCACCTGTTGAGTTAGGAACAATGTTAACTGCAGCAGCACGGCTACGACGTAAATCACCTTTACGTTGAGGTCCGTCTAATGTCATTTGGTCACCAGTGTAAGCGTGAACTGTTGTCATGATACCTGATTTAATTGGTGCTAATTTGTTCAAAGCGTTAGCCATTGGAGCTAAACAGTTTGTTGTACAAGAAGCTGCAGAAATTACTGTATCTTCTGGTTTTAATGTTTCGTGGTTTACATTGTAAACGATTGTTGGTAAGTCATTTCCTGCTGGAGCAGAGATAACAACTTTACGAGCACCTGCCTTAATGTGTGCTTCTGCTTTAGCTTTTGAAGTATAGAATCCAGTACATTCTAATACTACGTCTACTCCTAATTCACCCCAAGGTAATTTAGAAGCATCAGCTTCTGCGTAGATAGTGATTTCTTTTCCATCTACTGTAATTGAATTTTCACCAGCAACAACTGTGTCAGCCTTAGCGTAAGTTCCTTGTGTTGAATCATATTTCAACAAGTGAGCTAACATCTTAGGGCTAGTCAAGTCATTGATAGCTACTACTTCGTAGCCTTCAGCACCGAACATTTGACGGAATGCCAAACGTCCAATACGTCCAAAACCGTTAATCGCAACTTTTACTGTCATGTCAGTAAATCCTCCTTTAAATACCATTGTTATTATAAAAGCCTCATGTTAATTTGTCAATTCTCTAACAAGTAAAACTTTTAACAACAACAATCATCTATATTTTAGCCCATTTACACACTATTCTCAAGCATTTTCATACTTTTTACATAACCTTAATTATGCTATTATATTTTAAAGGAGGTAAAAATATGAACCAAAGTTTAATCCTAGACTTATTAGAAAATAATGCTCGTCTTACATCACAAGACTTAGCTGATATTTTAAATGAAGATGAAGCAAGTATTAAATCTGAAATCCAATCTTTGGAAAAAGATAAGATTATTTGTGGTTATCACACGATCATCAACTACAACAAAGCATTAAAAGACCAGAAGGTATTAGCGTACATTGAAGTAAGCTGTACCCCAACAAGAAATAGAGGTTATGATAAAACAGCGGCACTTATCGCAAACTATCCAGAAGTAGACACAATGTATCTATTAAGTGGAGATTGTGATTTTCTTTGTCTAGTGCAAGGAAAAACTATGTTTGAGGTTGCTCGCTTTGTATCCGATAAAATCGCATGTGTCGAAGATGTTCGCTCTACTAAAACACTATTTGTTTTAAAGCAATATAAACAAAGCGGTATTGTCATGATCGACAAACCTGAAGATAAAGAATCAAGATTGGTTGTGACTCCATAATGAAATGTTTATCTACAAAAGCAACATCCATTAAACCAAGTGGAATCCGAAAATTTTTTGATTTAGCCAGTACCATGGAAGGCGTTATATCATTAGGTGTTGGTGAGCCTGATTTTGCGACACCATGGCATATCTGCGAAAATGCGATTCACTCTATGAGTACAGGTCATACGCATTATACTGCCAACCGTGGATTGATTGAGCTTCGTAAGGAAATTTGTAAATTTCATAAAGAGCATTACAATCAAGTCTTTGATCCAGAAACTGAAGTTATTGTCACAATTGGTGGCAGCGAAGCCATAGACCTATGTATGCGTGCCTTATTAAATCCAGGTGACGAAGTTATCGTCCTAGACCCTAATTACGTTGCCTACGCACCTAGTGTTATTTTAAGCGATGGAGTTGTTGTTCCTTTGCAATTAAAAGAAGAAAATGACTTCAAGATTCTTCCAGAAGACTTAAAGAAAGTTATCACACCCAAAACAAAAGCTATGATCATCAACTATCCTAGCAATCCAACAGGTGGTGTTATGACAAAGGAAGATTACGCTAAAATTGTGGATGTTATTAAAGAGTCTGGAATCTATGTCATCAGTGACGAAATTTATGCCGAGCTTAGCTTTGATCAACCCTTCGCATCACTTGCTCAATTTGATGAAATCAAAAGTCAAATTATTGTCGTAAACGGTTTTTCAAAAGCCTTTGCAATGACAGGGTGGCGTCTAGGCTATTGTATGGCAAACAAAGAGCTATCTTCCGTAATGAACAAAATACACCAGTATGTTATTATGTCTGCTCCAGTTATGTCCCAATATGCTGCTTTAGAAGCTTTACAGAATGGTTATGATGATGTATTAATGATGAAAGATGATTATCTAAAAAGAAGAAACTTTTTAGTCAATCGCTTAAATCGCATGGGACTGAAAACAAATATGCCACATGGTACTTTCTATGTATTCTGTAATATACAATCGACCGGTTTAGATTCAGAAACATTCTGTGAACGATTGCTGCAAGAACAAAAAGTAGCTTGCGTTCCAGGAAATGCATTCGGCGATAGTGGAGAAGGATATATTCGTATTTCTTATGCTTACAGTATTGACCATATTAAAGAAGCTATGATTCGTTTAGAACAATTTTTAAAGGACCTAGAAAATTAATTCTAGATCCTTTTTTTGTAAGCAAATTAAAAGGATGTCCTAAGACATCCTAATTTACTATTCAGCAATCAAATCATCCATTGCTTTTTGGAAATGAACCGTTTTGTTGTGAGCATCTTCTTTTGAAGAACCCTTGATGCAATAGTAGAATTTACATTTTGGTTCTGTACCACTAGGACGAACAGCAATCCAGCTTCCATCTTCTAGATAGTATTTCAATACATCTGATTTAGTGAATCCAGTAAGTTCAGTTACTGTGTCACCTTCTTTAATTGTGCATTCTTTATAGTCTTCGCTACGAACCACCTTCGTTCCACCAATTTCAGCTGGAGCATCTTTTCTTAATGTAGCTAGAATTTCTTTAATACGTTTAGCACCGGCTTCACCAGCTAAAGATAAAGCAACCTGACTTTCTTCATATGTACCATGACGATCATATAAACTATTCAATACATCAACTAAATCTTTACCTTGTTCTTTATAGAATGCGCAAGCTTCAGCAAGCATTAAACAAGCTTGAGGAGCATCTTTATCACGTACGAAAGGTTTAATTAAAGAACCATAGCTTTCTTCATATCCAAATACGTAATTCTTTTCATGTGTTTTTTCGTATTTAGCAACTTTTTCACCAATAAACTTAAATCCAGTTAATGTTTTTTCTGTTGTAACACCATAATCAGAAGCAACCTTTTCACCTAAATCACTTGTTACAACTGTATTGAACATAACAGGATTTTCTGGCATTTTACCTTGTTTTTGTAGCTGCGAACAAATATATTCAATTTCAACTGAACCTGATTGGTTACCAGTTAATACTACATATTCTCCATTGTGTAACACACCAACTCCCATACGGTCAGCATCAGGGTCACAAACTAGAATCAAATCTGCTTGATTTTCTTTAGCATATTTTAATGACAATTCATAAGCACCAGCTTGTTCTGGGTTAGGTGTAGGTGTATTTGAGAAATCTGGATCTGGACTGCATTGTTCAACAACTGGAATACAAGTATATCCAGCACGTTTATAAACTTCTTGAACCGGAATATTTGCTGTACCATGTTCTGGCGAGAATACAATTTTAATATCTTTTTTAACTTCCGGATTTAATTGAATACTCAATACGTTTTTATAGTATTCTTCATCAACATCTTTACCAATAACTGTAATTAATTTCTTTTGTTCATCTGTACAATTTGCATCAATTGCCAATTCATCTTCAATTGCGTTTACTTTATCAATAACTTGACTTGCTAAGCAAGGAATCAACTGACATCCTTTATCATCATACAACTTGTAACCATTGTATTCTTTTGGGTTGTGACTGGCAGTAATCATAATTCCACCGAAGCAATTTAAGTGGCGTACCGCAAAGCTTAATTCTGGAGTTGGTCTTAATGATTCAAATACATAAGACTTAATATTGTTTTTGGCTAACAAATCAGCACAATCAAATGCAAATTCTTTTGACATGTGACGGTTATCATACCCAATCGCAATACCAGCATCTGCTCCATTATTTTCATTAATGTAATTAGCATATCCTTGAGTAGCTTTACGGATTGTGTGAATGTTGATACGGTTTGTTCCTGGACCCAAAAGACCACGCATACCTGCTGTACCAAATTCAATTGTAGTATAGAATGCATCATTTTTTTCTTCTGCATTCATAGCTTCTAAAACAGGTTTATATTGAGGGGCTAAATTTTCATGATTTAACCATTTAGAATATCTTTCTTCAACAATAGACATTATTCATTCTCCTTCTAAATTCTCTAAAAACAAAAAAGTCTCATATCACTATGAGACTTTTAAATTAAGCGATGATCTTTTGAGCACGCAATACTTCTTCGATTGCAGCTACAGCAGCATCTTCATCTTCGCCTGAGCAGCTAATTGTGATTTCTGACTGTGTAGGAATTCCTAAAGACATAACTCCCATGATAGATTTCATGTTTACTTCGCGTCCTTTGAAAGCTACATTGATTTCACTCTTAAATTTACTAGCAGCGTTAACAGCTACAGTTGCTGGACGTGCGTGAAGACCTACTGGATCTACTACAGTTACAGTTACTTGTTTCATAATTATCCTCCTAAATCAAATCTAAATGTATTTTATGACATTTTACGAAAGAAAACAATACCTAAACGAATTTTTCTGATTCCGCTTCCATAATTGGAATATTCAAACTTTGTAACTTTTGCGCAAATACACCATTTCCAGCTATGAGATTCCCTTTAAAAGTCCCATCATAAATTACAGAGTTTCCACAACTAGGAGATCTTTTTTGCAAGATGGCAAAGTCTACTTGTTTTTCCTTCGCTATATTAAGAGCCTCTTCAGCTCCCTTGATAAACTGTTTTGTACAATCATTTCCTTCTTTATCCAGAATTCTATCTCCTACTTTTTCGCAAGGAATGCGAGGACAAGAAAGTCCTCCAAACATTTCTGGACATACAGGAATTACTTCATGAGTTTTTAAAAGCTCAACAATTTTTGAATTTAAATTGTTTTTACCATTATACTTACAGTTATACCCTAATAAACATGCACTAACAAGAACTCTCATTAGTCCACTAATTCGTCATACAACAATGAGTATGTTTTTGCACTTTGTTGCCATGACACATCTGTATTTAATGCATTTCTTTGTAACATTTCCCAATCTTCCTTACGATTATAATAAACGTCACATGCATAATACAATGTATGGATCAATTCGTTTGAATCATAATTTTCAAAACTAAATCCATTTCCAGATTTCTCATATTCGTTGTATGCATCTACAGTATCCTTTAAACCACCCGTTTCACGAACAAGAGGTAAAGTACCATAACGCATTGAACACAATTGTGAAATACCACATGGTTCAAATAGACTAGGCATCAAGAATAAATCACTTGCTGCATAAATACGATGTGCCAAGCTTTCATTATAACCATAATAGAAGCAAATCTTGCCTTTATTTCCATCTTCTAATTCACGGAATTTGTTTTCAATCTGACTTTCACCACTACCCAAAATAACTAACTGGATAGGTGCTGCACATAATGCATCTAATTGTTCCATCAACAAATAGAATCCTTTTTGCCAAGTTAAACGTGATACAACACCAACCATCATAACATCTGGATTCTTCTCTAATCCCAATTCTTCCTGAAGAGCCATTTTAGCCTTCTTCTTTTGAACTGCAATATTTACCTTATCAAAGTGATAAGGAATTTCAGGGTCTGTACTAGGATTCCATAATTGAATATCAATACCATTTACAATACCCCACAAATCATATTTACGCATATTCAATACAGCTTCTAAATGTTCACCATATTGAGGCGATAAAATTTCTTGTGCATATGTTGGTGATACAGTTGTGACTTTATCAGCATACAAAATACCTGATTTCATAAATGAAATACCACCATCAAAGCGTACATTACCATTATCTAATAAATAGTATGGTAAGCCTAGACAACTATCTAGCATTTCAGGTCCAAAGTTTCCTTGATAAGCCATGTTATGAATTGTATATACAAAGCGAATCGCACGATATCTTGGATCTGCATCATGTGTTTCTTTAACCATACAAGGAATCATACCTGTATGCCAATCGTGACAATGGATGATGTTTGGCCAGTAATTCAACTGGTTCAACATTTCAATAACAGCCTTTTGGAAATAACCAAAACGCTCTCCATCATCCTGGTAACCGTATAATGAATCTCTTTCAAAATAACCTTGATGTTGGATGAAGAAGAAACATACATCGTCTACCACCTTTGAAAATACACGTACAGGAACTTCATGATAGTTGATTGAAACAGAATATTCACAATCAAAGTGAAGTTCATTATAGTATTTATCACTAATCTTTTTATATAAAGGCATAACAACCTTTACTTCATGTCCTCTTTCTGTAAGTGCCTTTGGCAAAGATCCAATTACATCCGCAAGTCCACCTGTTTTTATAAATGGAAGTCCTTCCCCAGCAACCATCAAAATTGATGCCATTAAACGTTCTCCCTTCTACCGATATACAAAGGTTGTTCTTCCAACCCTGCTAATTCTTTTTTCTTCATAATTCTTGAATGTTTATCAACAATCACATTTTTCAAGTGTGCATTATCGCCAATCTCTACATCTGGCATAATGATACAATTTTCAATCACAGCATTCTTTCCAATCTTGCAAGAACGACCAACAATTGAATTCTTGACTACACCATTAATTTCACAACCATTTGAAATTAATGATCCAGTAGCTGTACCACCATTCAAGTAAATAGCTGGAGCTGAATCACTTGTACGAGTATATACAGGCCATTCTGGATCAGCAATATCTTTCATCTTTTCTTCTGTTAAGAACTCCATATTACTTTCATAATATGATTTCAAATCACTGATAACATAGATGTGTCCACGATAGTTCAATCCTCGAATATCCATGTCTACACATTTATCATTTAAGATATCTTTAAACCAATACATTGAGCTCACTTCTTGAGCTTCTTCAACTAAATTTTTAAAAATTTCTTTAGACATGATGTAAGTTTGTAAAGATAAATATCTAGATTTATAGTTGCCTAAGTTTTGATCAATACTCAATACACCACGTTGTTTGTTCATTTGAAGTACGTCACATCCAATGTAATTTTCTTTTGCGTTATCTACATGTTGATATAAAACAGAAACTTCTGCACCACTTTCAATGTGTTGTTTTAACAGTTCTTCATAGTTTCCTTTATAAAGCATATTTACAGGAGCAATCACAACATAGTCATTGTGGTTTTCCATGACTGCATGAATATTTTCTGCATAGCAAGAAATATCAGTAGTAAAACGTGAAGATGCTCCATCTGTATAAACAGGAACTAAAGATAAGTGTCCATGTTTAGAGTTGATATTATAGTGACGACCAGTACCTATGTGGTCAATCAAAGAGCGAGGATTTCCATTTACATAAATTTGAATATCATCGATTCCTGAATTTGACATATTTGAAATTGCAAAGTCAACTAAACGATAACGTCCCAAAAAGCTAAATGCTGCAATTGGACGATATTTTTGCATACCTTCTACATATACAGAAGAATCATTGTAAGTAATTATTCCTAAAGCGTTACACATAATTATTCACCCTTCTTTACTCTCTTAGAAACCAATACGATTTCATCACTGTCTGGACTACCAACAACAGCACCATCATCAATCTTCACACCATCTGCTACAATAGCACGATAGACTTTTGCACCTTTACCAACCTTAACATTTGGCATTAATACGGCTTGAGATACATATGCATCGTCATCAATATCAACATTATTGAATAATACTGAATCTACTGCTTCACCACGGATGATTGCACCTTGGTTGATGTAGCAGTGTTCAACCTTTCCAGTTGGGCCTACATAGTGTGGCAAAGTAGGAATATCTTCTGTATAAATCTTCCAATTTGGATCATCTAACTTCAACTCGTTATTTTTGTTCAACAAGTCCATATTAGCTTCCCACAATGAATCGATTGTTCCAACATCTTTCCAATAGCCTTCAAATTTATATGCATATAAACGTTTATCTGCATTCAAGAAATTAGGAATGATATCTTTACCAAAGTCATGGTGACTACCTTCTGCAGTCATATCTGAAATCAATTCTTTACGCAATTGTTTCCAGTTAAAGATATAGATACCCATACTAGCTAAGTTGCTCTTTGGATGTTCTGGTTTTTCCTCAAATTCAACGATTCTTCCTTCTTCGTCAGTATTCATAATACCAAAACGACTTGCTTCCTTCATAGGAACTGGAAGTACTGCAATTGTACAATCAGCATTGTTAGCTTTATGGCAAGATAGCATGTCAGCATAATCCATCTTATAGATGTGGTCACCTGAAAGAATTAAAACGTATTCAGGATCAAACTTGTCAATAAAGTCAATGTTTTGTGTAATGGCATCAGCTGTTCCTTGATAAACATCAAATTTAGTTCCATCTTTTTCACGAGGTGGCAATACATAAACACCACTTCCACGTGCATCTAATCCCCATCTTTGTCCAGCACCAGCATACGCATTTAATTCTACAGATTCATACTGTGTTAAAACACCTACAACATTGATATCTGAATTCGCACAGTTACTTAGCGGGAAATCGATAATACGATATTTTCCCCCGAAATAAACAGCCGGTTTCGCATTCTTTTTAGTTAGCTCTAAAAGACGTGTTCCACGGCCCCCCGCTAAAATCATGGCGAGCATATTATTCTGTTTCATAATCATCCTCCTAATAATACTCTTTATATAACTAAAGTATAGCACTTTTTGAATAAAAATCTACTTATTTCCCAATATTTGTATGCGTTTTCAAAACTGTATAAAAAAAGACAATCATTCTCTGACTTGTCTTTGTAAAGCATAAATCGACTCATTTTGATTCATAATGTATGACACTGCACATACAATAAAGAAGAATGGAAAATATTGATACCCAAACACCTCCATGCCAATCGCAATGGGAGCTAAAAACGTATTCGTTGCAGCTCCAAATACACTCGCATACCCCAAAGCAGCAACAAATAATGGATCAAGTCCAAATACAGGCGCAATTATAACCCCAAGTGAGGATCCAATCGCAAATAAGGGTGTAACCTCTCCACCTTGAAAACCTGCAGATAGTGTTAAAATAGTTAACACAAACTTTAAAATCCAATCATATCCATATATTCTTTCAGATGTAAAAGATCCAACAATTAAATTTTCACCCACACCAGAATAACGACATCGTCCAAATACAAACAATAAAATTGCCACAACGATACCCATCATAAAAATACGTTTATATGGATTTGTGATTTTGTTTGTCACAAAAGCTTTCGTATGCTTTAAAATATACGCAAACAATCCACCAATTAATCCAAATAAGATACCAAGCACCAATAGTTTAATCGATAATTCTGCATCCATTATATACAGAGCACCAATTTCAAAAGTGCTTTTATGTAAGCCAAATAACCCAGAAACATACGCTGCTGTAAAGCTTGCTGGAATAGCACAAGACATTGCACGATATTTTAAAGTTCCAGCTACCAATACTTCCAACGCAAAAAATATAGCTGTAATCGGTGTTCCAAATAGCCCTGCAAAACCAGCTGCCATACCTGCCACCATAAATATTACAGAACTATTTTTAAAACGAAAATACTTTCCAAAATAGTGTGAAACAGTAGCACCAATCTGCATAGCAACACCTTCTCTACCGGCACTACCTCCAAAGAAGTGTGTAATCCATGTGGATGCAACCATAAATGGGGCCATACGAAGGGGAATCCAGTCACTTTTGCCTTGATCCACTTCAAAGACAAGACCCATTCCTTTTCTTGAAATTTTACCCCAGTGATCAAACAAAAACACTATGGCAAGTCCCGCAAAAGGAAGTCCTATGAGCATGATACATCCCATGTGCTCTCTAAAATTTAAAATCCATTCTAAGCCCTTTCCAAAAATCACTTCACAAATTGCGACAATCGCACCTATAAATATTCCACAAAAACACTTCAATACAATTTCGTCATATACTCTAAATGACTCTTTAAGTTTTTCTTTATACATACTCTAATTATAAAAAAACAGATTGTTTATTTCAACAATCTGTCACATTATTTACACATTTTTTTGCAAAATGCTTACAATTCTATTTCATTTTTCCACAAGCCATGCAAGTTACAATACTCATATACAGTCACCTTGCCAGTTCGTCCTTTTGGATCAAAAACATATTCTGGTTTCATGCCTGGTACTAAACCTGCACGATCCACAGTTCCATCCGCATATTCCACCCAGATATTTGTGATATAGTGAGCTTCTAACATAGGATGCTCCACACTTCCCACTACAACTTTAAGCTTATTATCTTCTACGCTTACTTGGGGAACATGCTTTTCAAGTGCTGCATCCACTTCACCTGCTTTTAACTCACGATACCCACTGGGAACTACATCCATCAACAATCCTTCAACAACGCTACCAGTTTCTAAATTTTTAAAGATTTTCATACAGTTTCCTCCTGTTCTTCTATTGACATTATGACACGTATCATTAAAATATTCTATTGATATGCTCATAAAAGAATTAAACGAAAACTACATGCGCTATAAGACAACTTCTCAAGAAATTTTTGAGACTTTTTTTATTTCAAAAGCGCACAAAAAACATTTGAAGATCGATGAAAATAAAAAGACGATTTATTTTAACTATCCCAAAAAGAATGTTGAAATCAGTTATGAACCCGTAAAAATCTTATACGAAAATAGCTTTTTAATTGTTGCCTTTAAACCTCCCTTCTTATTAGTACACGATGATGGAAACAACCAAGATACTTTGCAGGCTCGAATCAATGGTTATTTACAATTACATGGCAACAAATATCCAGCTCAAGCAATTCATCGTATTGATTATGAAACTAGTGGCTTGGTTTTATTTTGTAAGCACCCATTTTTTCAAGCTTATTGTGACAACAATATGCAAAACCATACAATTAAAAAGGAATATATTGCTCTTGTTGATGGAAAGACAAACTACAAAAATAAGAAAATCGTTTCTTATATCGCAAGAGATCGTCACAATGCAAAAAAAATGATTATACATCCCAATGGCAAAGAAAGTATTTCAATCTTTAATACACTTAAAAATTATAAGGATTGCTCATTAATTCAAGTCACAATTCTAACGGGTAGAAAACATCAAATCCGTGTTCAATGTGCTTCCTTGAAGCATCCCATTTTGAACGATACTTTATATGGCGGTAAAAAAATCGATAACACAGGACTACTTCTTCAAAGTCATCATATCCAATTTAATGATATAGATATCACATGTCCTCAAGAAAACAGATTCATAAGAAAATAAAATAAGGTATATCCCTTCATATAGGCAATCCATACTCCAATGGAAAGACACGACAAATATGGAAGGATATGCTTTTTTCTATATAAAATCCATAAAAAACCCAAGAACACACTAATATACAGAGCTATGAGCATCCGTTCAATACCCAAATAAAAACCAAAAAACGCTAAAAAGCATACATCCGCACTTCCAATCCAGTTTGGTTTTATAAACTTTATAGTTCCACTTACTATTAAGAAAAATAAACATGTACAAATTCGATTAAACATAGGTACATAGCTATATCCAAATATCAATAGTCCAACGGATGGAAAAATCCAATATCTTTCTATATACATCGTCTCATAATCTTTTTTGGCAAGGAAATACAAAAATAAAACTATATAAATAGTCGATAGGTGAAATGGTTTGATTAAAAATGTAATGATAAGCATTAAAAAAAGAGTCTTCATACATTATAGTATAAAGACTCTATGTGAAAACATTATTAACAATTTGCGATTTCTACAAAATCTGCATCATTTGATTTCTTTTTATATACAATCTTCAATAAAATCGGCGTAATAACCGTAGTAAATACGACACACAATAAAACCGGTGTAACAAACACTTCTGGTAAAATGCCAAGTGCCATTCCCTTATTTGCGACAATCAAGGCAACTTCACCACGACTAATCATACCACAACCGATACGGATAGCCTGTGTTGGTGTATATTTACAAATAATAGCACCCAATCCACAACCAATGATTTTTGTCAACACAGCAATCACACATAATACAATAACTAATTCAACTAGTTTTGCACTCCATACGATTGGCGAAAGCTTCAATCCAATGCTCGCAAAAAATACAGGTGTAATCAACATATAAGACAATGTTGAAATACGTTTTGTGACATAAGCACATTGTTTTGTACCAGATAAAATCAATCCGGCCACAAAGCTACCTGTAATGTCAGCAACGCCAAAGAAGGCCTCTGAACAGAATGCCATAATCAATGCGAACGCAAAAGATACGATTGAATATCTCTGTAGTCCGCCACGTGAATCATGTTCAAACCACCATGAAAATACTTTGTGTAAAATAACACCAACAACAACCGCAAACACAAAGAATAATAAGATTTTAAACATGACAACACCAATATTGACAGAACTATCGGCCATACCTGTTACCAATGTCAAACAAACAATACCTAAAACATCATCAATAACGGCTGCAGCTAAAATCGCATTTCCACTTTCCGTAGACATACAACCCATTTCTTTTAATGTTTCAACTGTAATACCTACACTTGTTGCCGTTAAAATAACACCTAAGAATAAATTATGTAACCATGCATCAGGACCCACATTATAGAATCCTCCTACTACATAACCTACTGCTAACGGAACTAAAACGCCCAATGTTGCGATAATAAATGCTTTAAATCCGGCTTTTTTTAAATCTGTAATACTTGTCTCTAGACCAGCCGCAAACATCAACACAATAACACCAATCTCTGATAAAGATTCAATCAATTTGCTTGGCTCAACTATATTTAATACTGCAGGCCCTAAAACAATACCTGCAATCAATGCACCTACTACAGATGGCATACGTAAACGACGAGAAAAAAGTCCAAAGGCTTTTGTCATTAATAAAATTAAAGCAATATCTAATAAATATCGATATTCTTGCATATCCATGTCCTCCCACTATGCTCTAGGAATTTCAAACTCCCTTTGTCGCAGTGGCAAATCTATATCATGAAACTCCAATCGATACGCCATCAATTTTATCGATTTCTTCTTTCCACGATATCCATATTTGACGTCACCCAACAAAGGATGCTCTATATGCCCCATTAGAGCACGAATTTGATGAAATCTTCCTGTATGAAGTGTAATTGTACATATTGAATTCTCGCCATCATCTGTTTCAACATGCACATCCATTAATGCCTTTTGATAGCCTTCCTTTTTTCTATCGCTTACCATCGCAATCGTGTTTTCTTTTCGCAAGTAATAGCACATACTAAAATCTTTTTGTTTAAAAGTCCCAGACACATATGCTCTATACATTTTTTGAATACTGCGATTCGCGATTGCTTCATTTACTTTTCTTAAGGCATTCGCATTTTTTGCAGCTATGACTAAACCAGTTGTATTTCGATCCAGTCTATGACAGATACTAGGAGCAAAAGAATGTTCTTTTCTTGGATCATATTCATTCTTTTCCATTAAGTATGCCTGTATGCGATTGACTAAACAGTCTTGATTTTGACTTTGATCACTTTGTGATAATAAGCCATAGGGTTTATTTACAATCAAGACATTTTCATCTTCATAAACAACATCCAATTCAGAGGATATATATTCTTTTTCAACGCTTTTTTCTTCTAAAACATCCGGTGGTAAAAACAATAAAATAATATCGTTCTCCTGGATTTTTTGATCAAATATACAGCGCTTGCGATTCACCTTGATTTTTTTATTTCGAATCGCCTTATACATCATTGATTTAGTTAATTTAGGAAACGTCTTCATCAAAAATTTATCTAATCTCTGATTGGCATCATTCGAATTGATCTTAATCTCTTTCATAAATTAAATCCAAACTTTCTGTTAAACTGTCCATAACAGGTACATTAACACTTTCTAAAGTCTTACGATTTTGATGCCCCGTTGTGACCAAGATACATTTGGCATCAATACTTTTTGCGACTTCGAAGTCATGAACGCTATCTCCTACAAAATAAATTTCATCATCCAGGCTACAAGTTTGTTTAAACGCATGTGCAAGCTCGACCTTACTTTTTGCGTAAATATCATTAATTCCATAAATGGAATCAAACAACCCATTTACATGTAAGGTTTCCATTTGCTTTAGAAGATAATCCATTTTGCTGGCAGATAATACAGTTTGCGAAAAGCCTAATTTTTTTGCCTTTGCGACAACACTTAACACGTCTGCATGCAAATTACAGGCATAGCTTTTTTCTTGATAATCTTCCATATATTCGTGAGCTAATATGGAAAAAGGAATTTGATCAAAATCAAAACCTACTGTCCTATAATAATCTTCAATTGGAAAAGTAAATACTTCGCGATATTGATCTAATGTATCTAATGGTTTTAAATCATGATTGACTAAAAGTCGATTGATACAAGAGAAACATAAATCAACATCATCCAACAAAGTTCCATTCCAGTCCCATACAATTTTCTTCAAACAATTCACCCCGCTCGGTATTATATCACTATTACAAAAAAATAATAACATTTTATACTAATTAAAACTTTCACAAACACTCTTTTTACTATATAATGTTATTGAGTCTATGTTGAGGAAAAGAATTAGGAGGAAATATGAGAGGAATTTATAACTCGGTAACTGACCTTCGTCGTCAGGTCTTTACTGCCATCGCTTCAATGGCATACGATGACAATACAGATTATTCTAAACGTATGGAAGAAATCCCATACGAAATTTTACCCGGTACAAAAGCTAAATACCGTGAAAGCATTTTCTTGGAACGTGCAATTGTAGGTGAAAGATTACGTTTAGGAATGGGATTGCCTGTTCGTGACATCACTGAATACACAAATGTTTCAGATGGTATTGAAGAAAGTACAATTGCGAAAAAATATTATGATGACCCTCTTATCAATATCATTAAATTCGCATGTAACGCTTGTCCAGAAAAGAAAGTTTTCGTAACAAATGCTTGTCAGGGATGTTTATCTCACCAATGTACAGAAGTGTGTCCAAAAGACGCTATTCATATTGTGAATGGAAAAAGCTGCATTGACCAAGAAAAATGTATTAAATGTGGACGTTGTATGGATGCATGTCCATATCACGCAATCACAAAATTAGAACGTCCTTGTGCTGCAAGCTGTGGAATGGACGCAATCAAATCGGATGAAGATGGAAAAGCAGAAATCGATTACGATAAATGTGTGAGTTGTGGAATGTGTCTAGTTAACTGTCCATTTGGTGCTATCGTTGATAAAGGACAAATTTTCCAAACAATTTATGCAATGAAAGAAGGTTATGAAGTAATTGCAGCTATTGCTCCTGCTTTCGTTGGTCAATTTGGTCCAACTGTAACTCCAGATAAGGTAAAAGATGCATTGAAAGCCGTTGGTTTTGCGGATGTTGTTGAAGTTGCAATTGGTGCTGACTTATGTACAATCGAAGAAGCTGAAGATTTCTTAAACAAAGTTCCAGAAAAACAACCATTCATGGCTACTAGCTGCTGTCCAGCATGGTCAGTTATGGCGAAGAAAAACTTCCCAGATTTTGCACCATACATTTCAATGGCACTTACTCCAATGGTATTGACAGGTCGTTTAATCAAAAAAGAAAAACCAAACGCAAAAGTCGTATTCATCGGTCCTTGTGCAGCTAAAAAATTAGAGGCTAGCCGTAAATCCGTTCGTAGTGATATTGACTTCGTATTAACTTTTGAAGAAGTTATGGGTATGTTTAATGCGAAAGGTATTCAATTAGATCAAATCACAACTTCAGATCCAATGACAGAAGGAACAAATGCTGGTCGTGGATTTGCAGTAAGTGGTGGTGTTGCAAAAGCCGTTAAAGATTTAATTCTAAAACAACATCCTGGAACCGAGGTTAAGGTTCAGGCTGCTGAAGGATTAAAGAACTGTAAGACAATGTTAATGATGGCTAAAGCCGGAAGATTAAATGGATACCTACTTGAAGGTATGGCATGTCCTGGTGGATGTGTTGCCGGTGCAGGTACTTTGCAGCCAATCAATAAATCAAGCGCATTAGTTAAAAAATACGCTACTGAAAACGATAAGAAAGATGCAGATGAATCTGCATATGGAGATCGTCTTCACGAATTAAGTGAACATTAATCAAAGACGTCCTTAAAAAGGACGTCTTTTTTTGGTATAATCTTGTTTGGAAATGAGGTATGAACATGCATCGTTATTCATATTATAAAACGGCTGCCTGCACTCCTGAAGTTTATATTGGAGATCCACAGGCTAATAAAGAAGAAATTTTAAAATGCATTCAAGAATTAGATAAAGATACACAACTTGTAGTATTTCCAGAACTATGTATTACCGGTTATACATGTCAGGATCTATTTTATGAACACAGCTTATTGAACAATACAAAACAAGCTCTATTTGAAATTGTAGAAGAACTACCAGAAAACTTAGTTACTGTTTTAGGCTTACCTTTAGAAATTGATAATAAGCTTTATAACTGTGCTGCCATCTGCTTCAATCATGATATTTTAGGTATTCAAGTTAAAACATATATTCCTAGCTATAATGAATTCTATGAGACAAGATGGTTTTCAAGCGCAAATGAACTTAAAGAAGATACTACATTTACATTTAAAGATAAAAAAGTTCCTGTATCGAATCACATTGTATTTAAAGATACAACTACATCAGCTAGCTTAGGTATTGAAATTTGTGAAGATCTTTGGGTAACCATTCCAGTAAGTTCAACCCATGCTTTGGCTGGAGCTAATGTATTGTGTAATTTAAGTGCTTCAAATGAAATCATTTCAAAGGCCAACTATAGAAGAAATCTAGTCAAAGATCAAAGTGCTAAATGTTATGCGGGCTATGTATATGCCAGTGCTGGTCCTACAGAAAGTTCAAGTGATCTGGTGTTTTCTGGACATAATTTAATTTGTGAAAATGGATCTATTTTAAGTGAAACAAAAACAGATAAAATCATTTATGGTCAAATTGATTTAGACCATTTAAACCATGATCGTCTACACTATAAGACAAGTATGCAAGATATTTTCCATGTAAACTATACAACTGTAGAATTCGCATCAAAACCAATTGATGAAATTGAATTCAATCGATTTATTGATGCCTATCCATTTGTACCAAACAATCAAGAAGAACGTATTGCACGCTGCTTAGAAATCTTACATATTCAAGCACAAGGATTGGCAACGCGTCTAGCTAAAATTCATTGTAAAGATGTTGTGATTGGAATTAGTGGTGGATTGGATTCGACTCTTGCTTTACTTGTATGTCATGAAGCCTTTAAAATCAATGACTACGATTCAAAAGGAATTCATGCGATCACAATGCCTGGTTTTGGAACGACAAAACGTACAAAATCCAACGCGCAAATCTTAATGGATCTATTACATGTATCTAGTGAAGAGATTTCAATTGTGGATGGTGTAAATCAACATTTTAAAGATATTCACCATAATCCTGAGATTCATAATATTACGTATGAAAACTCACAGGCTCGTGAAAGAACACAAATTCTTATGGACTTAAGCAATGCCTACAATGCTATTGTTGTGGGTACCGGAGATTTGAGTGAACTCGCATTAGGTTGGTGCACATACAACGGGGATCACATGAGCATGTATGCCGTAAACGCGAGTGTTCCTAAAACATTAGTTCGCTATATCGTTGAAAGTGTTGCACTAAAAGATGAAGTATTACATGATGTATTGATTGATATTTGTGACACACCTGTATCACCGGAGCTTTTACCACCTGATAAAAATGGCAAAATTGCACAAAAAACAGAAGAGGTATTAGGATCTTATGATCTTCATGATTTCTTCTTATATCAAATGTTAAGATATCATGATGAACCAAAGAAAATCTATGATTTAGCTTGTGTTGCATTCAAAGATGTAGAAAAAGAAACAATAAAAAAGGCCATCTCAACATTCTATAATCGTTTCTTTACGCAACAATTTAAAAGAAACTGTATGCCAGATGGAGTTAAGGTTGGATCAATTTGCTTCTCTCCTAGAGGAGATTGGAGAATGCCAAGTGATGCATCAAGAAGTCTATGGACGAAACAAGTGGAGGAAATTTAATTCCCCCACTTTTCTTTATTCTTTATCCATATTATTTGAAAAAATATCTGCAACTTCACTCATAATAATATAAGCCCCAGAATCGATTTCATGCACTCTTTCTTTCATACGATTGACTACAAAACACACAATAGATTTCGTCGTTTTGAATATTTACACGTGGCATCAACTCTAGTAAAGCCACTTCCAAACGTTTCACTTAATGTTTCACATATTTCTTTAGGATATTCTGTAACAATCATTGCTCATTTTTCACGATCAATACCTTCAACAACAAAATTATTTGTCTTTAATGCCGCTGAATAAGCAACTACCGAATAAAGTGGTAATACCCAGCTATTTAGTACGATTCCACAAAACATGTATAAAATCACATTATAGATCATCACAAAGGTTCCTACTGTAATTCCAATGCGTTTTGAAAATATCACAGCCATGACTTCAATAACATCCATAGCACCACCAAAACGAATGGCTAAACCACTTCCAATGCCTGAAATCATACCACCAAATAGTGCACAAAGAAGTAAAGAAGTACCCGCTAGTGGTGAAGCAATACTTACATCAATGGGTAAAACATCCATAATCAACCATGCGAATAAAAAATAGATTAATACGGTATATGTGGCGTAGAGTATAAACTGCTTTCCTTATTTTTTGAGTCTAATCAAAAATAAAGGAATATTTAAAATCAATAAGAAGAACGACAAGGATAAATAAGATGGTGTAATCTGTTCAAGTGACATGGATGTTCCAGAAATGCCACTATCATACAATTTCACAGGTGTTATAGATAATATAATCAATTCCTGCAATTGTCAGCATACTTGAACCTCTCATCACTGAAGTGACAAGATTCTTGGGAACAGGCTTCTATCGAAACCTTTCTTACCAAGCTATCCCCGCAGTTCCTGCGGTTGTTTATTAGTTTTAGCTAATTTGCTAATATGCCTTGCATCAATATATTGATGGATGCATTTATATCTCTATCATGAATTGAATGACATTTTGGACATGTCCATTCTCTTACTTTTAAATCTTTTGTTTCTTCATTCTTGTATCTGCAACAATGACAGGTCTGACTGCTCGGATAGAATGTATCCACTTTCTTGATCACCTTTCCATACCACTTTGCTTTATATTCTAGCTGTGTTGTAAACTTTGACCAGGATACATCCGATATAGACTGGGCTAGATTGTGGTTTTTAAGCATATTCTCTACTTTTAAATCTTCGATGCAGATAATGTCATATTCTCTAATGATTCTTGTAGATAGTTTGTTGAGAAAATCCATTCTTTGATTCGCTATCTTTTCATGAAGTCTTGCGATCTTGATTCTGTTTTTGATCCAGTTGCGGCCGCCCTTTGTTTTTCGTGGCTGCTGCTTCTGTAGCTTTTTCAGTTTCTCAATCGACTTCTTCAGACATTTTGGATTCTCTACTTTTTCTCCATTACTCAATACGATAAAATCCTTGATACCTAGATCTATACCTGTTTCATTATATGTTAGTGGAAACAAGACTTCTTCTACATCCGTATAACATAGTGAAACATAATACTTTCCACTCGGTACTTGTGATACCGTTGCACTCAGTAGTCTTCCCTTTGGTGCTCGTGTTTTCTTTATCTTTACTAGACCAATCTTAGGAAGCTTGACCTTATTTTCATATAGTTCAATATTTCCATTCGTATATTTCGTTGTATACGAATAACGATGTGTCTTCTTCGATTTGAATCTAGGATATTCAGCCTTTTTTCGAAAGAAATTGATATATGCCGTATCCAGATTCTTTACACTTGACTGTAGAGCAATCGAATCCACTTCCTTAAGCCATTCATATTCTTTCTTTAAAGAAACCAGATCCTTAGCACATACCGAATAGTTTAGAGTGATTCCATCTTTTTCATAGGCATCCCTACGCTTTGCCAGGTAATGATTATATACAAAACGAGTGCAGCCAAAAGTCTTGGCCAGCAATATTCTTTGTTCTCTATTTGGATAGATACGATACTTGAATGCCTTTTCCATGATGATTTCTCCTTATTGATTCGCTATTTTCTTTTTTGACTTCTTATATAATCTATAATCTGTTCTTCTGTATTTTCAGAAACTGTAGCTACAAAATAAGAAGGATTCCATAGATGTCCACCCCATAATTTGGATCTTAGATCATCCCCAAACTCTTTCATTAAGAGTCTGGCCGATACACCCTTCATAGCTTTTATAATATTTGGAATGTAATGCTGCGGCGTACAATTGATCAACATATGGATATGATCCTCCTCCATATTCATTTCCAGAATTTGAAAACCATTATCCTTTGAAATCTGAGTCAGCAGCTCTTTTAATCTTGTTGCAAACTGTCCATTCAAGACATCACGACGATACTTTACACACCATACGATATGATACTGTATTGAATAGACATAGCCTCTTCCTTTAACAACTTCCATATGTTTTTTCCTCATCAATGTTATAACATATGTATATACTTAAAGCACCATATTTATAATTTATTTTTAAATTATTTATCTAACATCTGCATATCTAATTCATCTCATTACTAAAGTCACGAGTGTTCTTAGATTGCATTATAAATTTGTAATACGAGGTGCTGGATTTTGTTTCATAGCTCAGCACTCCTTTTTAGAGCTTCGTTTTAACATACATATACACTAAAATCATTTCATCAACAAATCTTTTAGACAATTTAAAAGAACAGACTATTTTTTAGCCTGTTCTACAATTTCATTAATTCTTTCTAAGACAGGTTCAAAACCTGTTTTTTCTGTACTACTAATTCCAAAGATGTTTTTCATTGGCAATTGAAGCTGTTGAGAAATATCTTTCAATGCACGTACACGTTTTGTCTTAGGAATCTTATCGACTTTTGTAGCTACAATCACGATTTGAATTCCGAGACTTTGAATCATTTCAATCATATCTAAATCATCATGTGTAGCACCATGTCTTGCATCTACAAGTTGTACAACACAACAAATCTGTTCTCTTTGGTTAAAATATGTGTCCATCATTTTTCCCATTTTGATCAACATTTGTTTAGACATTTTCGCATAACCATAACCAGGAACATCCACCAACATCCATGTATCATCAATCTTAAAGAAATTGATCAAACGCGTTTTACCTGGTGTATTTCCTACATAGGCTAATTTTTTCTTGTTTGTTAGTGCATTAATAAAGCTGGATTTTCCAACATTACTACGTCCAACGACAACAACTTCTGGTAAGTCAGATTCTGGCCATTGATCTTTTTCAACAGCACTAATCACAAATTCACTAATCATACTATCTTACCAATGCATTATGTAATACCTGAGAGACATTTGAACAAGGAATAAAAGTAACTGCGTCTTTTACTTCTTGAGGAACATCATCCAAGTCTTTTACATTTTCTTTTGGAATTAAAATTGTATCAATTCCAGAACGATGTGCTGCCAATGATTTCTCTTTCAATCCACCGATAGGAAGAACATTTCCTCTTAGTGTAACCTCACCAGTCATAGCTAAATTTGCCTTTACTGGAATATTTGAGAAGCAAGATACCAATGCCGTTGTCATTGTCACACCAGCACTTGGTCCATCTTTTGGAACGGCACCTTCTGGTACGTGAATATGTACATCATTTTCTTCAAACAATTTAGGATCAATTTTGAATTCTTTCGCATGAGTTCGAACATAGTCTAGCGCAATACTAGCACTTTCCTTCATAACATCACCCAATTGACCAGTAAGAACTAATCTACCTTTACCTGTAAAGCGAGTAGCTTCAATTTGAAGAATATCTCCACCAAAACTTGTATAAGCAAGTCCTGTTACAGTTCCAACTTGATCCTTCTTTTCTTTTTTACCATAATCTACTTTTTCATTACCCAACCATTCATGAACTAATTTCTTAGTTAATTTGATGCTGCGCTTGTTGTTTTTCAAAATTGCAAGTACTGTCTTACGGCAAATTGTCGCAATCGTACGTTCTAATGAACGAACACCCGCCTCACGAGTATAGTAACGAATTAAGTATAATAACATATCATCATCAATTTTTAATTGAGATGGTTTTAAACCGTTTAGCTTCAATTGTTTAGGAACTAAGTGATCCTTGGCAATATGAACCTTTTCTGCATCTGTATAGCTTGATAATTCAATGATTTCCAAACGATCTCTTAATGCAGGTGGAATGTTTTCCAAATAGTTTGCGGTAGCGATGAACAATACCTTTGATAAATCATATGGCTCTTCAATGTAGTGATCTGAGAACACTGAGTTTTGTTCAGGATCCAATACTTCAAGCATTGCACTAGATGGATCTCCCTTATAATCACTTGCCATCTTATCGATTTCATCAATTAAGAATACAGGGTTTGTAACTCCTGCTTTTTTCATTCCTTGAATAATACGTCCAGGTAAAGCTCCTAGATACGTTCTTCTATGTCCTCTTATTTCAGCTTCATCACGAACACCACCAAGTGACATCTTGACAAATTTACGATCTAGAGCACGTGCAACACTTTTAGCTAAAGATGTTTTACCAACTCCAGGAGGACCCACTAAACAAATGATTGGTGCATTTAATGAATTTGTCATTTGTTTAACAGCCAAGTATTCAAGAATACGTTCTTTGACTTTCTCTAAACCATAATGATCCGCATTTAAAGTAGCTTCTGCTGCATTTAAATCTTCATTATCCTTAGTTTGTTGCCACCAAGGAAGGTCCATCAACCAATCAATATAAGCCTTGATGACACCTGTTTCTCCACTTGCCATCGGAAGCATTTCATAACGAGAAACTTCATCTGATACTTTTTTCTTGATGTAGTCAGGATATGGATTTTCAGCTAGGCGCTTGCGAATCTTAGCTGCATCTTCATCTTGTGCAACTGTATCACCTAATTCTTCACGAATGACATTCATCTTCTCACGAAGATAGTAGTCTTTTTGACCTTGATCAATTCGTTCTTTAACAGTTTCGTTGATTTGTTTTTCAACTTCATTCATCTTTTTCTCTTTAGCCATATCTTGAAGTAACATCATTAAACGGTCATTAATACCCAATGTTTCAAGATATTGTTGTTTTCTTGCAGTATCTAAAGGTAAGCCTTGAACAGCTTTATCACTTAAGAATTCACCGCCCATCCCCTTAGAGATTTCCATAATGATTTCTTTTGTAACAAAACGCTCTTGCCCTTGTAGACGATCAAGCTCATCCCCAATCATACGAACCAATGCTTCTTCTTCAACAGCATCTTGTTTTTCACTTTCAAGAATTTCAACTTCTGCCAACTCACTTAAGCTTCCATTGATCCATTTATTTAATTTTACACGTTTAATTCCACGGAATTTCACACGTAAAAAGTTATCAAAACGACGAATATGACGAACTTCACACAAAGTTCCAACAGAATATATGTCTTTTGCCTCAGGATTTTCCTCTTCTAATTCAATTTGAGAAAATAAACAAATCTTTTTTTCATAGTTATCCTGTGCATTTTCAACAGCATGTACAGAAGTGTCTCTACCAACATCAATCACAATTTCTTGATTTGGATATAAAATAACGCCTCTTGTACAAACCAAAGGATAGGTATTTAATTCCATACGAAAACCTCCTTATACTAAATATGGAAAAAGACGCTAGGCGTCTTTTTTCTTTAACATTATACTACTTTACAGAAGTTTTAATGAAGTCTAATGCTTTTTGATTTGCTAAATCTGCTTTAATACTTTCTGGAGAAATCAATTGTTTGATTTTTTCAACTTCCATGTTGTACATTTCAGACATTGTAGTAAATTCTTTTTCTACATCTTCATCACTAGCTTCAATGCTTTCAGCCTTAACGATAGCTTCTAATACTAACTGAGTTTTAACACGAGCAGCAGCTTCTGGACTCATTTGAGCACGAATTGCTTCTTCAGTTTGGTGAGTTGCTTCTAAGAATTGTTTAGCTGTAAATCCAGATTGTTGCATACGCCCTTCGAATTCTCTGTACATACGATCAACTTCTGCGTCAATCATTACTGAAGGAATTTCAACATTTGCATTGTCACAAACTTTTCCTAATAATTCATTAGTGAAGTTTTCTTCAGCTTCTCTTTCCTTTGAAGCAGTTAAATCAGCTTTTACTTTTTCTTTATAAGCATCTACTGTTTCAACATTTTCGATTTTTAATTTTTTGATTAATTCATCATTTAATTCAGGAAGATCTTTATATTTCACTTCGTGAACTGTGCAGTGGAAAGTTGCAGGTTGACCAGCAAGTTCAGCTGCTTGGTAGTTTTCAGGGAAAGTAACTTCAACGTCTTTTTCTTCACCTTTCTTAACTCCAACTAATTGTTCTTCAAATCCTGGAATGAATGATCCTAAACCAAGTTCTAATGGATAGTTTTCTCCAGATCCACCTTCGAACGCAACACCATCTTTTGTTCCTACGAAGTCGATAACTACTTGATCACCTAATTGAGCAGCATCATCATCTTCACGAACAACCCAGTCTGCATAACGATCTTGAACACGTTTAACTTCGTTTTCAACATCTTCTTCTGTAACTTCTACATCCGCTTTTTTGATTTCTAATCCTTTGTATTCACCTAAAGATACTTCAGGAAGTACTGTACATGTAAATACTAATACGGCTTTTTCTTCATCAGCTTCTTTAACATCTAATGTAGGACGAGCTACTAATTCAATGTTGTGTTCTTTGATTCCTTCAGCCAATACTTCATTAGCAACTTCTTCACTAGCCATATCGAATAATGCTTTTGCAGAAAGTTGTTTTTTAACTAAAGCATCAGGGATTTGTCCTTGACGGAATCCTTTCAAATTCATGTGAGATTTAGCATAGTTTAATGCTTTTTTCTGTGCTTTTTTCCAAGCTTCACCTTCTACAGTTACTTCTAATTCACCAGTAGAATTTTCTTTCAAAGTCCAAGTACTAGTCATTGTTTTCTCCTCGCTTTTCAATGGATAACTCAATATCCTCAACTTTTTCAAGCCCTTGTTTCTTTATAAAACTAGGCCATTCATCGGATTTCTGCATTGCATAAAATACAAGTCTACATATACTTTTCGCAAGTTCATAAGGATCTTTATCTTCTTGATCAAATGGTCTTTCGCATAAAACAAGCTGCATCAAAAGCGACATACAAAATTGAATCATAGTAGGATCTTCATTTGTAAACCAGCTTTCAAACAGTGAACTTGCCTCACAAATCGACTGATCTTGCTGCATAGGTAAAATTGCACTTGGTATAAATGTAATGTTCAATCCGGATTTTATCAAATCAAATGGATCATCGATTTTCTGCTCCATTAAAGCCTCAATCAATGCACCCTTACATTCATCAGGTAAATCTGAATCTAGCAAGATCTGTACTTCATCATGGTACATTCTTAAATTCATGTTTTCTAAAACACCAATCGCATAGATTTTCTGCTCTAAAGTTCCATGAATATAGTCCTGTAACTTGTTAAAGTCCACACCCTTATTCCTTTGTTCCAAATAAGGCTTGCACTCTGATTTATAATATTCCAACAAATCCAATGCATCCTGTGGAACATAAGGCATATCCAGTTCCTGACAAATTAATTCGTACGCCTGGGCATAACTTTTTTCATCTATCTCTTTTTTTATTTCTTCGATTAAAGAATGATAATATGCGTTCACTTATACCTCCATGCGAAACATTAGTATTCTACCATAAACATCGATAATAATCAATTCTACACGCTTTTAAATAACATTATTGGTCTTTTGTCAATCAAGAAAAAACTCTCTAATTAAAGAGAGTTCGAATTTAAACTATTTTCTAATTGATTCAACTTTTTAAATTCATTAAGAATGCATATGACTGAAACCAAAAAAGCAACCATATCTGCGATTGGAGCTGAATATAAAATTCCATTCAACCCAAAGAATTTTGGAAGAATCAAAACTAGTGGAATCAAGAATAATACCTGTCTTGTCATCGATAAAAACATACCTAAATATGCTTTTTTAATTGACGAAAAGAAACTTGACGAAAGCATCTGTACTCCATCAACACATACTAGCATTAGATAGATTCGCATAAACATTGTCGCAAATTCAAAATAGTTTGCATCGCCTGATCCAAAAATCGATAGTACTGTGCTTGTACAGAATTGGAATAAAGCCCAACCAATAAAGGAAACAATTAAATTCGCACTTACCGCAAGCTTAAACGTCTTTTTGACACGCTCATATTTTTGGGCTCCATAATTAAATCCAATAATTGGCTGCATTCCTTGTGAAATACCAATAATAATAGCTAACAATATCGCATTTGTTTTCATTACAATACCACATGCAGCTAAAGGAATATCACTACCATACTTTGTAAACTGTCCATAATATGTCAATGAATTATTCAAAACAATTTGTACAAATAAAATCGCAATCTGGTTCAATGAAGCACTCATTCCAATGGTTGCCATTTCTTTTGTATCCTTCAAAGAAATTCGTAAACTATTTTTATTAAATTCAATATGCTGAAAGTTCTTGATATACCAAGCAGCAATAATAAATGAAATCACCTGACCGGCTACTGTGGCAATGGCGGCTCCGGCAACTCCCATATGAAACGCAAAGATAAATATTGGATCTAAGATTGTATTGACTATAGCTCCTGCAACCATACATGTCATTGAGTAATTTGGTGATCCATCCGCACGAATTAAGTTACTAATAACATTTGTTGTAATCAAAAATGGGACTCCCAATGTCGTAATACGTGTATATTCTAAAGCCAAAGGCATAATTGTACTTGTAGCACCGAACGACTTCAATAATGGCTCAAGAAAAACAAACACTAAAACAACATAAATCACAGAACACAGCACAGACATACTAATGCCATTACCCGCAATACTACTTGATCGTTCTGGCTTTTTTTCACCTAGATATAAACTAAATAAACTAGCTGAACCAATCCCAATCAACAAGGCAATGGCCAACGCAATCGTAGTTAGTGGAAATGCTACATTGGTTGCAGCATTACCTAAAAAACCAACGCCTTGACCAATAAAGATTTGGTCCACAATGTTGTATAGTGACGATACAAGCATTGAAATAATACTTGGTATCGCAAACTTTTTTAATAATGACGACTCTTTTTCATACCCTAATGGATTTTGCATACTAATTCAATTCCCTCTTTCTAAACTGTGCAATTAAATGCTTATTTCCCATTGAATGCTCTCGAATGACATTTAACTCATTTCCTCTTTCATCAAACCAGCCCACAAATTCATAGCCTGGTTTAGATGCAGGCAACAAGTGAATCGTATCCGAAAAATACGTATATAACTTTGGATTTCTTCGACTACTTAATCCACCATTCAAATCATATGTAATCTTATATTGACTTACCTGCCAACGTGCATATAATGTACAAGACTCATGAATTGGTTCATCCAAGTTATAACGCCAACGATAATCACAATCCCAGAACCATCCATCAAAGGTATATCCAACTCGAACTGGCGGCTTTAAATCCCCCAATAATCCATGTTCATCTGTACATACATCCATATAATTGGCTCCACCACACGTTTCAAAGTGGATAACTGGACATTCTTTATAAATAGCTGTCAATATAACAGGTTCATGAATGCCTGCTGGTAAACTCGTTATAATTTCACCATTAAATTCCCAACCTACAAACATAACACCCTTTTTAAATGCTGGATACAACAACAATTCTTCCGATTCAATACATGTATATCTCGGATTACGACGCGACATAACTCCACCATCCACATCATATTCAATTGGGTACCAAATAGGAATCCATTTATCATATAAAGTTACAGAATGAGGAAGCACTCCACCTGGATTTAATCTTTTTGTACACTCTTTATCTATATACCAACCAACAAACTGATAACCTTCTCTTTTTTTGCTCATCAAATATCACCTGCCCATTATTTTAGCACAAATAGAAAACTTCTAGAAAAATTTCTAGAAGTTATTCAAATAATTATACAAACTATTCCCAAAAGTCATTTCTATAAGTTCATTTGCGATTTCTTTATTTTGAATCCGTATAATATGATCTTCTACATCTTGCTTACCCAACAAATTAATATTTCCATACCATACGATTTCCTGATCAATAATCGCAAAATGTTCACAGTTATCTTCTGCAGATTTTAGATAAAAACCAGATTGTCTCATTTCTTCTAACAACTGCATTCTGTAATTTGAACTTCCAAACCTAATTTTATCCGGCATCCAAGAAACTATGGTTACTTCAACCCCACCTTCCATCTTGTCTTTGATCAATTTAGTAAATTCTACAACTCTATCGCCAGATAATGAAGGACTAGATACAACTATATTCTTATTAGCTCGCAATAAATCTTGACTATACGTATCGTAATAATTACTTGCATCATATATAGATTGAGAAATTTGCAATTCACTTTTTATATCACTCATATCCGAAATCAATTCATAACCTGATTTTTTATAGGCCTTTAATCTTTTTCCGTACATTCTATCAAACATCGGAATATGGACATCTACATAATCATATACAAGTATTGTATCTTTTTTATCATATAGTCGATGAATTCTTCCTGTAAATTGTTCTATAACACTACTGCTAGCTACAGGCATTGCTAGAAACAAAGTATCTAATCTATCAAGGTCAAAGCCTTCTCCAACGAGTGATCCTGTCGCAACTAATATCATAGTTTTATCTTCAGGTACACTTTTCATTAATTCAACAATATGATTGTTTTCTTTTTTTGATTGACTACCTATCAATAAGAAAACTGAATCTGCCACACCTTCTAATTGTTTATATAGCTTCTTACAATGATTTACATATTTTGATAATACAACAGGCGTACGTTTTTTCTCTATACATTCTTTTATATCCTGAATAATCATTTGATCTCGCAAATCATTATCTCGCAATATTGAGTATGCTTCATTTGGATTCTTTTCATCTTTCATCATTCCTCTTGGTGCAACTACATGCGTAAACCGAGGATATAATAAACGAGGAATCCCTTGTTGTTCAGCCTGTTCTTTTGCGGAATATTTATGTCGTATTGGACCAATAAGCATAAAATTCATTTTATCCAATTGATCCGTTCGATCAACGGCTGTAACACCATACACATACTTAGCTTTAATTTCTTTTAAAACAGCACTTTCTGTATTTGAAGCCGCATGATGACATTCATCCACAATAATCATGCCATACTCATTCAACAGTTTATGAAATTTTCCCTTTTTACATATAGAACCAGCCATTGCGATATCAATTATACCTGTCATAGAATCATGAGATCCTTGTAAAGTACCTATCAATGATTTTCTCTTTTTTATCAAACCCTTAGGTGTCGTATATTCAGGTAACTCTTCATTTATACTCAAAAATGTCTGCAGCTTATCTTTCCATTGTTCTAATAAGGATGAACTCTCCAATAAAATTAATGTATTCACTTTCTTTGTCGCAATTAAATCTGCACAAAGAACGGTCTTACCAAAAGCTGTAGCCGCTAATAAAATACCATTATCATGCTCAATCATTTTATTTAGAGCTACATTTTGTTCAGGCTTTAACTCACCCTTAAAAGTAACATCAATACCTCTTCCTTGTTGCCTTTTATCATCAACCATCATTTTAATTCTTGCATCCTTATTGTAAGACATTAAAGTATCATAACATCCTCTAGGAATTTGTATGTATCCACTATCATGATCTTCACCAAGATAAATATATTTATACATGCCAAAAGTAGAAATTCCCATACCTTGATTTTTATAATAAATAGGATTACTAATTCTAGCCAATTTACGAATTTTATTTTGAATCGATACACTTAAATTTGAAGTATCCACATAAATACCATTCGATAAAGTGATATGCATTTTTCCATTCACTTCATTCTTGTCAAATTCACTCATTGAATCCCATGGCTTATCATTTAGATTACCATGCCATTCTTTTATCTTATCTTCAATAAACACCTGTGAAAGCTTAGGCTTAGACCACAATATGTTCCATTGATTTGAATAGGCATTCCAATTTTCATCAATAAATGCACTGTTGCCATCTTTCAACGCTTGTCCTTGTAATGGCAATGCGATCAAATTTCCCAGACCACCTTTTGGCATACTATCTTGTGCTGGTATCATACGATCATAGTATTTAAATGATTTTAAATTCACTTGTTCTGCCCCTTTATCCAACAAAGCATTCCCAAAATTTCTTGCCAAAATAGCTGAAATCGGTTTATCAAAGAAAATCCAAATATGCGCTCCTTTCCCTGATCTAGAGCGCTCAATCAATGGATCAATTCCATTCATTTGACATATTGTTCGCATCGCATTAACTTCTTCTTTCCAACTCTCATCTATATTCGCAAAATCATTTCCTGCATCTTTATCATGATTATCAAAATCAAAAACCAAAAAGCGACACGTATTATCTTTATGCAATGGATAAACACCAATCACTTCATTTCCTTTTAAATGTGACATAATACTATCAATTGTCAAAACCTTATACTTTTGGTAATGACAATCTTGGCAACGAAATCCTGCATTCCATTTCTTGCCACAACCGTCTGACCAAAAATTAATACATTGTGGATAGTATCCCGCTTTATTTGTTTTCTTGTTTTCTACTCTTTTTGCGTATACATCTGTACGACCCCAAAAACGTGCAAAAAATCGATTTGCCATATCTTTTGTGATTTCATTTGGAAAAACAATACGACTTCCTTGATTCGTTTCAAAAGGTTCTGTATTTGTAGAATTCTTTAATTGATCCAATTCTTCCTGATAAGAAATTCCTTCTCGCTCCAAAATGTTCTTCAAGCATTGAATCTCTTTTTGTAAGTCATTTATAATAGTCAAATTATCATTCGTCTGTTTCACAAAACCACCTGGTCTTTTCATTACTATTCTAATTGAATTCATAATAAAAAAACACCCAAGACTCCGTTAGTTAGACGGAGAGGAGTGTTTTCAGAACACATCTGCAAGTAGTAGTCTTGTAGTAGTTCTATGCATATAATAATCCTTTTTACAAACCATTGTGTTAACACAAACACACAAAACAGATAAAATTTTCTATTGATAATTCAATCAACATGATTATAATGAAGTCTAAATTATAGATAAATCGGAATTTGTTAAGTTGGTAGTAATTTTTTGCAATAATGAAGGTAAAGGAGAGCATTTTATGAGTACAAGAAAGACGATAGGAGGGGCTTTGGGAGCTATCATTGTATTGATAGTAGCTCAAATATTAGCTCAGTTAGTGGCAAGTTTGTTTGTTTTGGTTAAAATTCCAGAAGGTATATGCAATATTATAGCAGGAATTATATATGTTGGATTAGCATTTGTTTTAATTGAATTATTTTCAAAAAGACTACTTAAAATAAAAATAGAAAATTTGGGAATGCCAAAATTTTCAATTAAAGCTAAATGGATTATTGTAGGTGTATTATTACCTGTGACAGTAATAGCGGTTTATCTTTTTTTCTTTTCTGGAAAGTACGTTTCTTCTGGAATGAATAGTAATCAGATTTTTTCAATACTGAGTGCTGGTATTGCTTTTACAGGCATAGCCGCTGGTTTTGTTGAAGAAATGGTTTTTCGTGGAGTTATTCTAAATCTGTTAAAAGAGAAATGGAATATTAAAGTAGCTGTATTAATTCCATCAGTTTTATTTGGATTAGTACATATTATAGGAATGGATTTTTCAATTATAAGTAGCCTGTTAGTTCTTATTGCAGGAACAATGGTGGGAATAATGTTCTCAATGGTTGCTATTGAAAGTGGTTCTGTTTGGAACAGCGGAATTGTTCATTCACTTTGGAATATTTTAATTATTGGCGGCGGTTTATCGATAAGTGAAAAGGCAAATGAATATTCGGTTATGACATATGTACTTGATTCAAAAGACTTTGTTTTCACTGGTGGAGAATTTGGAATTGAATCATCAATTATTGCACTATTAGGTTATGTTACAGTTACTTTAGCAGCAATATGTATGATTAAGAAAAAAGCAAAAGTGTAATAAGTATCAAGAAACAAATTCCAGTTTATCGAGGTGGAGTAGAAAATAATTAATATGTAAGAAAGCTGTTTTGTTCATCTTGTATATGAAAATATAAATTATGATATGAGCGAAAGGTTTGGAACTGCTTTTTTCTATATAGAAAATATTAAATTTAGGCTTGCATATATTGTGATTATGTTATAAAATATATGCGTTGTCGACGTAGCTCAGCCGGATAGAGCATGCGCCTTCTAAGCGCACGGTCGGGGGTTCGAATCCCTCCGTCGACGCCATCTTGTGAATAAAGTCCTTATATAAGGGCTTTTTTTCTGTTTATATATAGTTTTGAAAACCTTTTTGAAAACCTTTATAAAAAAACAAAGAAACATTATGTCTCTTTGTTGAAAAGGTTTAATCAAAAATATTGATGTTAAGATTTAATAAACTGGAATTTACAGGGGGGAGTAGGGATGCTTACTTTATATGAGCCAAAATATGAGGACTTGTGGTTTCGGCAAATGATGCTGGCCGATGAGGATACCATGTCTTACAATCATGCATGGGGCGGGACAATTCCCTGGCCGGAGGATAAATGGAGCGGCTGGTACGATTATTGGATCGCTTGCCACGAGGGCAAGCGGTATTATAGGTACCTAAAAAATGAAGATGGTCAATTCGTTGGAGAAATTGCGTATCACTACGATGCCGAAACACAGCATGAGATAGCCGATGTTATCATATATTCGAAATACAGAAGAAAGGGCTATGGAAGCGAGGCGTTGGATCTGCTGTGTTGGGTAGTGAAAAACAATGGGATTTCAGTTCTCTACGATGATATTGCAATTGACAACCACGCTATTACACTTTTTCTGAAGCATGGATTTGTGGAAGAATACCGAACAAAAGAAAAAATAATTCTCAAGAAGGAACTGTGATACAAATTCCAGTTTATCAAATTGTGAAGCTCTCCGAACAAAAATTTTTGTTATGGCAAAAACTATTCAATTCCTATCTAAGTTGATTGTAGTACATTTTTAAATTTCAAATTTCTCTCCAATACGGTTTTGGATTTGCAATCATGACCTCAGCTTTTCTTTGAATATGCACCGTTTCATTAGGCATCACAAGACAAGACTGTCCTTGCTTTAAAGTATGATGTTCAATTTCAAGTTCACCACTTAGCACTGAAATCGCAGAAGCAATTGTTCCATTATTTGTATACTCATCTGTTAGTATTGTATGTGTCAAATCAAACTCTCTATTTTCAATTGTTTTATTTAAAAGAAACTCTTCCTTTTTAACCTTCAACGATGAATCCAAGTTATCCAATGACTCTTGTATATGCAACTGTCTTTTTTTATTTGTTCTAGGATCAATTCGATCATAATCATACAAACGATATGTAATATTTGTCGATTGCTGAATTTCATATATTAATGATCCCTTACTTAATGCATGTACAGTTCCAGAACGAATGTATACTAAATCATTTTGTTGCACAGGAAAATGGCCTATGGTATCTGAAAAATCATTTTTCTCTAATGCATCTAAAACAGCTTGTTTATTTCCCTTTTTGTTTTCAGCATAAACCCATCCTTCTTCAGGTGGCTCGATGAAGTACCAAGCTTCACTCTTTCCATATTTAAGGTTTAGCTTATTTCTCGCATACGCATCTGTTGGATGAATTTGAAAACTCACGGATTCTTTACACGCATCAAAAGCAATAATAACAGGATATTCTTCTTTGGGTAATAATCCAAATAATTCTGGATTCTTTCTAATTTCATTTTTTAAAGTTGTTCTTCCATTGATTTCACAATCAAAATCATCAATTCCACTCACAGAATATACAATACCTATTGAATCTTCCTCTTTATTTCCATCATACGCATAGAGTCTTTGATCTCCCCATAATGTAGAATATGTGATTGTTTTTAAAATATACATGTAACCACTTCCAATCTAACTCTATTCTATCAAAAATGATATAATTATGTAAAAAGAAAGTGAGAGATGTATATTATGATTCAAAAATTCACTGTTGATCAACTTGCCAGAATGATTGACCACACATTTGTCAAAGCCTATGCTACACAAGCCGATATGACAAAGCTTTGTGAGGAAGCAAAAAAATATCATTTTGCGATGGTTGCCATCAATTCAGGGCAAACCGCATTTTGTCACAATCTATTAAAAGATACAGATATCCATACAGGAGCGGCAATTGGCTTTCCTTTAGGACAAACAACAATTGAATCCAAAACATTCGAAGCAAAAGATGCTCTTGAAAATGGTGCGGATGAAATTGACTATCAATTAAATATCACTGCCGTTAAAGCTAAAGACTGGGATTATGTTCAGTCTGAAATGCAACAAATTACAAATTTGACACACAGCTACAATAAAGTTTGTAAAGTCATTCTTGAAACTTGTTACTTAGAAAAATCAGAAATTCAAAAAATTTGTGAAATTGCTTGTGAAGTAAAAATTAATTTTGTGAAAACAAGTACGGGCTTTGGAAGTGATGGCGCAAAAATTGAAGATATCAAGCTAATGAAAGAAACCGTACAAGAGTTCATTCATGTAAAGGCTAGTGGTGGTATTCGTGATGCAGAAACATTTAAAGAAATGGTAAGTTATGGTGCAAGTCGCATAGGCACAAGTGCAGGTGTTTCAATTATTGAAGAATTTAAACAGGAAGCACAACATAATAATGGCTTTATTACTATTGATATGCATATATAGAAAAAAATCCATAGAATAAACTATGGATTTTTAATTTAGTCTAACTCAAAAGCACCCGTATACAATTGATAGTATTTACCCTTTTGTTTCAACAAGTCCTCATGATTACCACGCTCAATAATATGACCTTGTTCTAATACCATGATCGCATCACTATTTTGGATAGTTGAAAGTCTATGTGCAATCACAAAAACCGTTCTTCCTTCCATCAACTTATCCATACCTTCCTGAACAATTCTTTCAGTATGTGTATCAATAGAACTAGTTGCTTCATCCAAGATCAATACGGGAGGATTGGCAACGGCTGCACGAGCAATCGATAAAAGCTGTCTTTGTCCTTGTGATAAAGATTCTCCACCCGCATGAATCATTGTGTCATAGCCATGCTCTAAGTGTTTAATAAATTCATGTGCATTTGCTAATTTACTTGCCGAAATACACTCTTCATCAGTTGCATCCAAACGACCATAACGAATATTATCCATGATTGTACCTGTAAATAAGTTTGTGTCCTGCAATACAATACCTAAAGATTTTCTAAGATCTGCCTTTTTAATTAGTTTTACATCAATACCATCATATGTAATGGAACCAGATTGAATATCATAGAAACGATTAATTAGATTTGTGATTGTTGTTTTACCAGCACCCGTAGCTCCTACAAACGCAATCTTTTGACCTGGTTTTGCAAATAAAGAAACATCAAATAAAATCTGTTTATCTGGATTATAAGAAAAGTTCACATTTTCAAAACGAACATCCCCACGAAGTGGAACTAATTCATCCTTTCCATTTGGTCTAGGATGATGCCAAGCCCAATGATCATGATCCATTTGTTCTAAAGTAACAACACCATCATCCACTTCACTTTCCGTATCTATAATTTCATAAATACGCTTGGCACCGGCATCTGCCATAATGACCGCATTCAACTGCATACTGATTTGTCCAATTGGATTAGTAAAACTACGATTTAACTGTAAGAAGGCGGCAATACCACCAAGAGTTAATCCAGCAATATTATTTAGCGCAAAGATAGAACCTACAACCGCAACAAGCACATAAGAAATATATCCAATATTCATTACGATTGGCATTAAAACATTCGCAAACGTATTCGCATTGGCACTTGCTTCAAACAACGCATCATTGACTTTATCAAAATCTTTGATACTTTGTTCTTCATGCGTAAAGACTTTAATGACTTTACTTCCTTCCATCATTTCTTCAATAAAGCCATTTTCTACACCCAATTGTTTTTGTTGTGCAATAAAGTATTTACCTGATTTTGCCGAAATCTTTTTTGAAGTATAAACCATCAATAAACCACATGCGATTGTTAAAACAGCCAATGGAACATTTAAGATAAACATAGAAATTGTAACTGAGACAATCGTCATTAAAGATACAATAACCTGGGGAATACTTTGAGAAATTAACTGTCTTAAAGTATCCGTATCATTTGTATAAACAGACATGATATCCCCATGCGCATGTGTATCAAAGAAACGTAATGGCAATGTCTGCATATGTTCAAACAATTCATCACGAATATGTTTTAAAGTTCCTAATGAAATTGTTACCATAATACGGTTAAATCCATAAGTTGCTAAAATACCAACCCCATAAATCATTGCCAATTCCATTAATGCATTCAATAAAGGCGTATAATTTGGTACTTTCTGTGATAATAATGGAACAATATAATCATCAATCAAGCTCTTTAAAAACATACTTCCATATACGTTGGCGATACTTGATACAATAATCAATACAAGCACAATTAAACTTTCAATCTTATAAGAAGTGATTGTTTCCTTAATTACACGCTTTAAACTATTTGTACTTCTATTGCTCATCAAAATCACCTCCATTATTTTGTGCTTCATATGTTTCTTTATACATCGCATTTGACTTTAATAATTCTTCATTCGTTCCTAAACCAGAAACTTTTCCATCATCAATAACCAAAATCTGGTCTGCATCTTGAATACTTGAAACACGCTGTGAAATAATGATTCGCGTTGTATGTGGAATCTTTTCTAAGAAAGCCTGACGAATCAAGGCATCCGTTTTTGTATCCACTGCACTTGTTGAATCATCTAAAATCAAAATTTTAGGACTCTTTAATAAAGCTCGCGCAATACATAAACGTTGTCTTTGTCCACCCGAAACATTCGATCCACCCTGCTCAATATACGTATCATATTTGTCTGGCATTAACTGAATAAATTCATCTGCCTGCGCTAGTTTACAAGCTTCCATAATCTCTTCATCTGTCGCATTAGGATTGCCCCAACGCATGTTCTCTTTGATTGTTCCAGAAAATAAAACATTCTTTTGAAGAACCATCGCTACATTGTCACGCAATACTTTCAAATCATAATCACGAACATCCGTGCCAGCTACTTTCACACACCCCTTGGTTACATCATATAGTCTTGGAATCAATTGAACTAAACTTGATTTACTAGAGCCTGTTGCGCCAAGAATTCCTAATGTTGAACCGGAAGGAATATGCAAGTTAATGTGACTTAAAATATCTTCATCATTCCCATAATGAAATGAAACATCTTCAAAATCAATTGTTCCATTTTCTAGTGTTTGAATACCATTTTCCGGACTTGTTAAATCCGATTCTTGATTCAATACTTGGGCAATACGTTTTCCACTCGCAATCGACATTGTCACCATGACAAAAACCATACTCATCATCATCAATGACATCAAAATACTTGTCGTATAAGTAAATAAAGACATTAATTCTCCAGTTGTCATATTTGAAGCCACTATCTGATGAGCCCCTAACCATGAAATTAAAAGAATCGTTCCATACATACAAAGCTGCATAACTGGCGAGTTAAACACTAAGATCTTTTCAGCCTTTCCCTGAATACTAAAAATAGTCTCACTTTCTTTACGGAATTTTTCAATCTCATGATCCTTACGAACAAAAGATTTCACAACACGAATACCTAGAATATTTTCTTGAATACTCGCATTTAAAAAGTCATAACGAGAAAATAAACGACTAAAGATAGGATTTACAATAAAAATAATTCCAAATAAAACAACTCCCAAAAATAAAACCGCAACCACAAAAATCATAGCCATTTCTTTATTTATGATAAAAGCCATGATCAATGATGCGATCAGCATCAAGGGTGCACGAACACAAACACGAATAATCATCTGATATGCATTTTGAATATTTGTCACATCCGTCATCATACGTGTAATCAATCCGCTTGTTGAATAAGCATCAATATTTGAAAAAGAAAAGTTTTGAATATTGCGATATTCTACCTTTCTTAAATTCTTCGCAAAACCACTCGATGCGATGGCCGCATGCTTACCACTTTTAGCTCCAGCCCACAAAGATACAAAAGCTGCTACCAACATTAAAATTCCGTAAAACCAAATAGAACTCATCTTTCCCTTTTCAATACCATTATCCACTAATAACGCCATTAAAAAAGGAATCAAGACCTCAAGTATAGCTTCAATTGAAACATAAGCAGGACTTAAAAGCGTATCCTTTTTATATTCCTTCACTTCCTTTAATAAAGTTTTAACCATAAATAACCCCCTTATTCTAAATTTTGAGCAAGCTCCTTTAAAATTTCTAATAATTGCTTTTGTTTCTCTATGCCCAATACATTTTCAAACTTAGATTCCATCAGACAAATCTGATTCTCAATATCTTCATGTAGATCCTGCTCTTTTTTTGTTAACACGATTGTGCGAACTCTTTTATCTTTTAAGCTTTGCTTTCTTTCAATAAATCCCTTTTGTTCTAAACGATTTAAAATCCCAGTAACTGTAGGGTTTGAAATATGAAAATGCTCTTCAATATCTTTTTGAATGACAGGATTCTTATCTGTAAAATGCAAATATCCCAAGATATCTCGCTGTGTCTTCGTTAAGTCATATTTTTTTAATCCTTCATTCATATGTTTATCCATTTTTTTCTTGATTAAACTAAGATAAAAACCAATCTCATCATTGTCACGCACTTAATTCACCTCAATTTCATAGCACGCTATATATTATACTGATTCATTTCTATTTGTCAATTTTATATTTTTTAGTTATCATACTTATGTATGAAAAAAAATGAAGAATATATAGTAACATGTATCGATGATACAGATTTAAATAGTGGTGTTGTTAAAATTGATGATATGGTCGTTTTTGTGCCAAATTTATTAATCGGTGAAAAGGCAAAAATCAAAATAGTAAAAGTAAATAAAAAATATGCCTTTGGCATTATTATCCAATTGTTAGAACCAAGTATAAATCGCCAAGCATTAACTTGTGAAGTTGCCAAAACATGTGGTGGCTGCCAACTTCAACATATGAAGTATGCATATCAGCTTGACTATAAGTATAGGCATGTAAAAAAACTATTTGAGAATATTGAAGTAAGACCAATTCTAGGAATGAAAAATCCTTGGTACTATCGAAACAAGGCCCAGTTCCCTGTAAAAATCAAAGATGGAAAAGTTCAAATGGGATTTTATCGTCAACATTCAAACGATGTCGTCACATGCAAAGAATGTAAGATTCAAGATCACAGCATTAATGAAGTATTTAGCTTTATCCAAAAACAGATCACACTTGAAATGGCTCAAGATTTACGTCACGTATTTATCCGTCATTCAAGTACAGATGAAATTCAAGTAGTATTTATCGGAAAAAATGAAAAGAACGTTTTATCTTTATCTAAACAATTAAAAAACGCATTCTCAAACATCACCAGCATTATATTTAACTACAACACACGAAATGACAATGTGATATTGGGTGAAACATATAAAGTTTTATATGGAAATGATTATATTATTGAAAAATGTTTGGGCAATAAAGTAAAACTTCACTTTAAAGCTTTTTTTCAAGTCAATCCAACTCAAATGGAAGTTTTATATACACAAGCCATTCAAGCTGCTAATCTTTCAGGAAATGAAACTTGTATCGATATGTATGCAGGTACAGGAACTATTGGAATGGCCGTTAGTAAACATGCTAAGAGTGTTATCGGAGTTGAAATTGTAAAAGAAGCAGTTGATAATGCGAATGACAATACGAAGATGAATCACCTAACAAATTGTCATTATGCATGTCAAGATGCTACAGACTTTGCACACGAACATAAAAACGATAAGATTGATGTGATCTTTATTGACCCACCAAGAAAAGGAATGACAGAAAACGGGATCAAAGATACGATTACAATGCAGCCAGACAAAATCGTGTATATTTCATGTAATCCTAAAACACTATCTAGAGACTTAAAGATATTTAAACAATATGGATATCAATGTGAATATGTACAGCCTGTCGATATGTTCTGTCATACAACGGGTCTTGAATGTGTTGCCAAGATGTATAAAATAGTGTAATATTTTATACACTATGAGGCCGTGGTGGAATCGGCAGACACGCTACTTTGAGGGGGTAGTGAGCATAGCTCGTGTGCGTTCAAATCGCATCGGCCTCACCATATAAATTCAATTTGTGCTTTGTTTAAAAGCACTTTTTTTGTGCACAAAAAAACTAGACTTGAAGTCTAGTTAATCATCTTTGCTAGGAAATTTAAATACTTGTTCCCCCTCTTTTGTCACCAAGTATTTACCACGCGCAATATATTCAACATAATCCGGATTCGTCAAATTTTGTTTGGTTTTTTCTAATTCCTTCTTTTTCGAATTCAAATTTTTCTTTTCTTCTTTTTTCTGCTCAATACTCGCTTTTAAATCCTGTGTCATCATTAACTGTTTAACACCACCAAAAATCAAAAAGGCAGACGCAGCAAGCATAATAATATATATAAAGAAATATTGAATATTTTTACGTTTTCCTTTCATAATGTATCCCCTTTTTACTATAGCATATAAGGAAAAATAAATACAACGAATTATTTTACTCGCATAGCTAAAATCGCAATATCACTAGGATTAATACCCGAAATACGACTTGCCTGTCCTAAAGTAAGAGGGCGAATAGCCGTTAATTTCTGTCTAGCTTCTAGAGATAGATTATCCATATTTTCATAATCTAAATCGGAAGGAAGCTTCATTTTCTCCATTTGTTGTAGATGCTTTGCATCACGTTTCGCCTTGGCAATATAACCAGCATACTTTGTTTGAATCTCAATCTGCTCATTGATTTGATTCTCATAATCCAAGCCTGTATATTTTGCCAAGCCGTGTACGGTAACTTTTGGACGCTTAATCAAATCCAATGCACTACATCCGTGTGCTAATGGCTCAAAGCCTAAACTATTTAAATAGTCATCGACTTCACTGTTAGGCTTGATGTGAGCGTTACTAAGCTCTTCCCTGGCCACTTCAATCGCATCCATTTTCTTTTTAAATGCATCATAACGATCTTTTGAAACCAAGCCAATTTTATAACCTTTTTCAAGTAATCTTTGATCTGCATTATCATGACGCAATAATAAACGATATTCAGCTCTTGAAGTTAATAAACGATATGGTTCCTTCGTTCCTTTTGTGCATAAATCATCCAACATAACTCCAATATATGCTTCATCGCGACGAAGAACAAAAGGTTCTCTTCCATCCACCTTCAATGCAGCATTTGCCCCAGCCATCAATCCTTGACCAGCCGCTTCTTCATAACCACTGGTACCATTAACTTGACCAGCTGTAAATAAATTCTCAACAATTTTATTTTCCATATTTGTCTTCATCTGCAATGGATCAATCGCATCGTATTCAATCGCATACGCATATTTTTCAATCACACAGTTTTCTAATCCTGGTAGTGAATGAACCATCTTTTCTTGTACATCAATTGGCATAGATGTCGAGAAGCCTTGAATATAAATTGTATCCAATTCATTTGATTCTGGTTCTAAGAAAAGCTGATGTCTGTCTTTATCCGCAAAACGAACCAATTTATCTTCAATACTTGGACAATATCGAGGTCCTACACCTTTTACCAATCCTGAATACATAGCTGAATCATGTAAATGCGAATGAATGATTTCATGGGTTTCAGGCTGTGTATAAATCAAATGACAAATCTTTTGTTTCTCAAAAGGCAAAACGTCTTCTGGTTTTGTTGTTTCACTAAAACGTAAAAACTGATTTGTTCCTGGCTGAGGCTCCGATTTTGAAAAATCAATTGTGTCCATTTTTATACGCGCAGGTGTACCAGTTTTTAAACGGAAGGTTTTAATACCTGCATCACGTAAAGATTGTGACAATGTATTCACTGTTCTTTGTTCTTCAGGACCTGAAACCGTTGACGTATGCCCCCTCAACACGTTACTTGTCATATATGTACCGGCAGTTAGAACAACTGTCTTACTTTCAATAAAAGTACCATCCTCTAATTCAACACCAATGGCTTTTCCATCTTTAATGACAACCCTTTTACATGCAGCCTCAATCACATCTAAATTTGCTTGATTTTCCAAGGCGTTTTTCATAAATCGCTTATACGCAATCTTGTCACTTTGAACACGCAAGCTCCATACGCCAGGGCCTTTTGTTGTGTTCAACATTTTAAATTGTAAAGCCGTTTTATCCGCTGCAACAGGCATCATACCTCCAAGCGCATCAATTTCACGAACAACAATTCCCTTTGCAGGACCACCAACACTAGGATTACATGGCATTGAACCAATCATATCTTTACTTAATGTCACAATTGCTGTTTTTTTGTTCATTCGACTAGCTGCCAAACAAGCTTCTATACCTGCATGTCCAGCTCCAATAACTAAAACATCATACATATTTTTTACACCCGATTTCTTTTTAATTTAAAATGAAAAATACTTTGTGGAACTTTCAAATATAAAGTCACAACCAAATATACTATCACACTCAACAAGCCATTCAAGCACATTTTGAATAAGCATACTAATTTTGAACCTTCGACTCCACTCAAGCCAATTTTTGATAATAAAATCGAAGTCACCCACAATACAAATAGACCAATTAAAATTCTTACAATAACAACCACTGTTTTACGATATGAAATCGCATAAACATCATGAATTTCCTTTAGGTTTTTATATAGCGTATAACCATTACCAATCATACTTGATAATACGGCACCTGCAAGACCAAAGATCCATACAAAAGGAATTAATAAAATTCCTTTAATCAATACACCTATCGCAAGATTCTTTAATACGTTTTTTCTTATTTCCAAAGATACCATTAAATTTGTAATCAATGGCGCTATCGTTCCTAAGAATCCTTCTAGAGACATCCATTGTACAACATATGTACATAATTCTAAGTTTTCTGAATAATAAAGCGTATAGTTTAAAGGCCCTGCATACGCAAAAATACAGAATGAAACTGGAATCGCAACATACAGAACCACGTTAATGCTGTCAATAACATTTTTCTTTACCAATTTATAATTTTTCTTAGACAACGCCTCTGAAATATGGGGAATAATTGCTGTTGCAAAACCTGGACCTAAAATCATTGGAATCGCATTAAGTTTTCCAGCTACATAGTTCGATGCGGAAATTACTGTCGTCGTATCTTTTACGTTATAATGCATCTTTAATCCTGTTGGAAGTAAAAAACTATTAAAAATCTGGTCAATATTTCCTAAAATAGCCACTACTAAATATGGAATTGCCAACACAAGAATCTCTTTAAATATAGTTTTAGCTGAATACATGCTCTTTGTCTGCATTTGTGCCATTTCATCTATGGCATGCTGATGATTTCGATCAAAATGAATAAATTGGGCAATAGCCGCAATCGTAGCTACAGACGTAGATAATACAGCAGCGTATAAAGCATATTTTTTATTCCATCCAAACGCATAGACTACTAGACATGCAGTACTTAATAAAAACGCAACACGAAACACTTGTTCAAAAGCTTGAGAAAATGCATATTCTTCCATTTCCTTTAAGCCTTGGTAATACCCACGAAAAGCCGATAATACAGGAACAAGGAATATAGCTAAAGATAATATGCGTAAACAATTTGCCATAATATCTGCATTTTTTGCGACCATGGCTGGAGCAATTACATTGGATAATGTAAACAATAAAATCATGCCTACAAAGCCTGTTAATCCCAAAATCGCAAAGGCTAACTTTTTAACAAGGATTACACTTTTTGCATCCTCTAACGCCATATAGCGTGCAACAAGAGTCGCTACCGCAAAAGGAACTCCAGATTGAAATATCGTTAATAAGTATGCATAAATATTATATGATTGTGCATAAACAGATTGATAAGCTTCAGATTGAAGTATATATGAAAATGGAATTGTGTATGCCAATCCAATTAATTTTGATACAAATAGACCGCCCGTTCCAATCAGGCCGCCAACAATAATCGACTTTTTAGCCGCTGAAGATTTAGACATAAAATAATTACCTCCAATTTCATAATTATAACATACATCCTTAAAAGTATTATCATTTTTTATAGAATAGAGTATAGTAAATATGAAGAAGGTGAAATAATGTATCCAGCTTATATACATACTCAAACCACTGCTAGAAACATTGATCAAGCTGCTATCAAAACATATCAAATTCCAAGCTTGATTTTAATGGAGCATGCAGCTATAAAATCAGCTGAAATTATAAAAAAAATCATCAAACCAACTCAATCCATCTGTATACTTTGTGGTCCAGGAAATAATGGTGCGGATGGATTAGCCATCGCAAGAAATTTATATAATCAATATCCAAATATGCACATTGTAGTACCTGAAATGAAGACAATGTCTGAGGATGAAAAAATTCAATTTCAAATGATTCAAAAGCTAAATATTCCCTATTCCAAAAACCTACCAAATGAAACGTATGATTTTTATATTGACTGTTTATTTGGCAATGGCCTTACAAGAGATATCACTGGCTTTTATAAAACAATCATTCAAGCTGTAAATTCTTTACATAAACAAGTTATTAGTATTGATATGCCAAGCGGAATTGATGCGACCATGGGAAACATCTTAGGTTGTGCTATTCATGCCAATCATACTATTAGTATTGATTGTTATAAACAAGGCCAATGGTTAAACGATGGAAGAAAACATTGTGGAAAGCTTTATTTAATCGATATAGGGATTCCACCAATATTACACGAAAAGTGTATGGATAAAACGAAAATATTGTGCCTAGAAGATATTCATATCCCATCTAGACCATCCAATGCCCACAAATCCACTTTTGGAAAGGCATTGATGATTGGTGGCAGTCATAATATGCATGGAGCTATCCACATGGCTAGCTTAAGCGCCTATAAAAGTGGAATAGGGACAATCACATTAATGGTTCCTGAGTGCATTTCAAATGTATTAGCCGTTAAATCTGATTTTTATATGTTACTCCAATGTCCAGATCACAATGGAATTTTTAGTTCCAAAGCACTCGATATATTAAAACAAAATATTTCGAATTATACAATTTTATCCATTGGAAATGGCATGCAAAAAAATAATGTAACCATTGCACTTGTTGAACAGGCTCTAAAAAGTGACAAAAAAATTGTACTGGATGCAGACGCAATATGGGCTGCAGGTAAAAATATCAATCTTTTAAAAAGAGAAGCTATTACCATTCTTACACCACATATTAAGGAAATGTCTGATTTAACGGGTATCCATATAACGACAATTCTAGCCAATCCTTTTGAAGTAGCTCGTGACTTTTCTAAAGAATATAAAAAATGTGTACTCATTTTAAAATCAAGCCAAACATTTATTGCATATCAAGGAAGTGTATTTGTATTAGATGCTCAAAATGCAGGTCTTGCCAAAGGTGGCAGCGGAGATATTTTATGCGGTATTGTTGTCGCAATGCTTGGACAAACAAAAGACCCTTTACAAGCTGCATTATGCGCTGCATATATACATTCGCAAAGTGCCAAACTCGATATCGATTCAGCATGTTTCATGCCTGAAGATATCATCAATAACATCCCTAATGTACTAAAAAAGCTGAGATCTTAGTGATTCTCAGCTTTGTCATTTGTTATCAATTCTTTGATTGTAGATACAGCACACTGCATTAACGGATGTAAATCATGATTTTGTACATTTGTTAAACCCGTTTTTTCTCGTTCTTGATTTGCCAAGCACAAAAACATAGCACCACTACGTACATGACGTGTTTGACTTACAATGAATACCGTACTCGATTCCATTTCAGAAGCCAAACAGTCTAGCTTACAATATGCATCCCATTTATTTTCTAATTCAGAACATACTGGCATACTTTCTGGTGCATGCTGTCCAAAAAATGAATCCTTACTTTGAACTACACCTACATGATAAGAAAGATGTAAAGTCTTTGCACTATGAACCTGGGCACTCAATACATCATAATGAGGAACCGCAGGAAATTCTAAAGGAGCATATTCACGTGTTGTGCCATCTTGTCGTATGGCACCACTCGCAATCACAATATCTCCACCTTGTACTTCTAAATGCATACCACCACATGTACCAACACGTAAAAAAGTATGACATCCAAGTTGAACTAACTCTTCAATAGCAATCGCTGTACTAGGACCACCAATACCTGTCGATATGACGCTACATAATACTCCATTTAAATATCCTGTATACGTTACATATTCTCGATTATTAGCTACTAATTCAGCATTATCTAAATAAGAAGCAATATCTTTCACTCTTCCTGGATCTCCTGTTAAAATGACATATTCTCCAACATCGGATTCAGATAACTGAGTATGATATTGTTTATTTGATCCTTGTGTATAATCAATCATAACTTTACCTAGAAAGATTGAAACTGCAAATAATAGACATTAGGGTGAAACATCGTCGTATTAAAGCTATAAGCCTGACAATCATCTACTTCTCCATCCCAATCATTATTTAATTCCGATAGTAAATGATCTATTTCCTTTTCATTCAATTCTCCAGTCGCATAAAATTCCATACAACCAGCTAAGCTTGGCTGCAAACGACTTGGTGAATAAGACATTTTCGAACAAATTTCATTTAACGCATTTTGAACAAGTTCTACAACAGCTTCATCTTCTTGATCTACAACTACATGTAAACGAATTTTCATTATGCATTCACCTGATTCACGCAATATACACAAAGTTTCTTTAAATTTGTGTCATTTGACAATGTGATTACTTTGCCTAAGCTTAAATTTAATGCAGCAATGACAGGTTCATCATTGTCCATTAAAACATTTAATGTACCTGTCGCATTCTCATAATAAACATCAAACAAATAACTTTGTTTACCATTATCTTCTTTTCTTTCTCTTAAATCAAAATGAAAAGCATCTTTGTTTTTTAAAATGATACGAACAGCTCCTGCTCCAGAGCTTGGGATTGATTTTGCCATAATAGCCTCCTACTTTTTATTAGCATCGTAAGTAAGCATAATACCTAAACTAGAATAAATGCTTAAATCTACATCCGCAACATCACAAGTAACATGTGCTTGTAATCCCTTTAACTTAGGTAACATAGCCAATGCCTTTTTCGCATTTTCACTATGTTCAGCTGAAATTGATAATGCAATTAAAATTTCATTCGAATGCAATCTTGGGTTTACAGATCCTAAATATTCCGTTTTTAAATTCTGAATAGGTAAAATTGCTTCTGGAGAAATTAAAATTGTTTCTTTATCAATACCTGCTAAATATTTTAATACATTCATCAAAACAGAAGAACAAGCTCCCATTAAATTCGTTGTCTTACCTGTAATAATTGTTCCATCATCAAGTTCAATAGCTCCTGAAAAACTACGCGTTTTTTCTTCTTTTTGACGAGCAGCCTCAACACAAGGACGATCCAATTCTGTAATACCCGCTTTGTTCATAACAACTTCTTGTTTTTGGACTTCTTCATGCGAACATAACTCATGTGCATAACGAGTCTTACTTACGAAATATCGACGAATGATTTCTTGATTACTAGCATTGCAACAAGCATCATTATCACTTATACATAATCCAGCCATATTTACGCCCATATCGGTTGGACTTTGATAAGGACTAGAACCATAAATTTCTTCAAATATATTCTTCAAAACAGGGAAAATTTCAATGTCACGATTATAGTTAACTGTAACTTCATTGTAAGCCTGTAAATGGAATGGGTCAATCATATTTACATCAGCCAAATCAGCAGTAGCTGCTTCATATGCTAAGTTAACTGGATGATTTAATGGAAGGTTCCAAATTGGGAAAGTTTCATATTTTGCATATCCAGCCTTAATTCCATGTTTATGTTCATGATATAACTGAGATAAACATGTAGCCATTTTTCCACTACCAGGACCAGGTGCAGTAACGACAACTAAAGGTCTTGTTGTTTTAACATAATCATTCTTTCCAAATCCAGAATCAGAAATAATTTTCTTAGTATCTGTAGGATATCCTTCAATATAATAGTGGAAATAAACATCAATTTTTCTTCTTTTTAATCGAGCTTTAAACAAATCTACTGCTTTTTGTCGGTTGTATTGTGTAACTACAACACTACCTACATATAATCCACGTTTCGTAAATTCATTAATTAAACGTAAAACATCTTCTTGATAAGTGATTTGTAAATCAGAACGAGTTTTATTTTGTTCAATATCATTCGCACTAATAACAAATACTATTTCTGCATCATCTTTTAATTGCATCAACATTTGAAGCTTAGAATCAGGAGAAAATCCTGGTAACACACGAGATGCGTGATTATCATCAAATAATTTACCCCCAAATTCCAAATACAATTTATCGCCAAATTGAGCAATACGTTCTTTAATATGCTTTGACTGCATATCTAAATATTTTTGATTATCAAATCCAATTTTATTCATAATTTCAATCTCCATACAACGCATAATTGTACAATAAAATATCAAAAAAGGCAAAAAAAAGGACCCGGCAGCTAGCTATCTTCGCAGGGGCAAGCCCAACTATTGTC
>OHJI01000109.1_pt1 | contig 50108 bp, 52 predicted proteins | sample 1568571 | NCBI WGS metagenome assembly OHJI01 (sample SAMEA3879583, study PRJEB24766) | human gut metagenome | biome: human-associated habitat; feature: feces | place: USA | collected 1985/1987
GAGCACATTTTTTGTGTTCTCCTCAAAGCCGTCATTTCTTAACTTAATGACATTGGATGAAAATCTGGCTTTTATTTTTTCATAGAAATGTATTCATAGCTAGGCGTGAAGTTTTGACTATCTTGTAGCTTGTAGTATTCCATAAAAATGCGTGACATGATGTTTGGAATCTGTGTTTCTGCAGGATGAGATAGAATAATCAAATATTGCATAGCACTATAGCGAGTACATACATCAACCTTTCGAATGTTGTCTTGAATGGCTTCACCCATATGCTCAAGGGCTTCTTCAATTTCTTCAATGTATGGAAGTGTATCTTGTACGGTTTCCATAGTGACCAAGACTAGATAACAGTTCCATTGGTTTCGTGTCATCAATTGGTGTATGTATTCATATTGTCTTGTGAAATCGCGATATTCTAGGTGTAATGCGCCTGAATAGCTTCCACTGGTTTGTAGGGAATTTGCGATTTGTTTCAAGTCTAAACTTGTATTGGATGTATTACCATAATGGATTTGGTTGTACCAAGAATAATTGTTTTTACCATTTTGTTTCACATAATACAAGGCTTTATCGGCTTTTGAATAGGCATCCGCAAACGTATCGTTTCGAGTGCACATGAGCATGCCGGCAGATAGGGCTGCAAAATGAGTTTCACTATCCCCTTTGATGCTTTCTTTGAATTGTTCAATCACATTTGAAACTGTGTTTTCGGCTTGTTCTGTATTTGTTTCTGGTAAAAATAGAAGGAATTCATCCCCTCCCATACGACATGCGATCTTAGGTATTGGGATGTCTAGCAATAGTTTTCCTAAGCTTTTTAGAGCTCTATCTCCAGCTTTATGTCCATAGATATCATTGATTTTCTTTAGGTTATCCATATCTAGAAAGATCAGGCATCCATTTGTCTTTTGCATAGCGCTCGCAATGCGTTTTTGTCCTACATTACGAACGGGAAGACCTGTAAGATAATCTATGTTTTTTGTTTCTTGCTGATCTTGCATGGTTGTCATAACATCGGAAATAAACTTATTGATTGTGTCTTCTTGTGATGGAAGGATTTCGTGTTCTAAGTTATATAAAGATCCGTTATCCATTAATTTCAAGAAGACTTTTGTGATGTCTGGATCAAATTGTGTACCTGCATTCATTTGAATTTCATGATAGATTCGTCCATGACTTAAGGCATTACGATAGATTCTTCTTGAATTCATGGCATCATAACTGTCGGCTAACGCAATTACACGTGCTTGTATTGGAATTTCATTTCCTTTAAGTCCATCTGGATAGCCAGTACCATCATAATGTTCATGGTGACTTCTTGTGACTTCATCTATATGTGGAATGATCGTTATGTCTTTTAAGATGTCTTGTCCAATTGTAGTGTGTTGTTTGATTAAATTGAATTCTTCATTTGTTAGTTTACCAGGCTTATTTAAGATTTGGTCTGGAATACCAATCTTTCCAATGTCGTGTAAATAAGCACAGTTTTTAAGGTTTTGAATCTCTTCTTTTGTCCAACCCAAGTTCTTGGCAATCAATGCTGCATATTGGGCTACACGCCTTGAGTGTCCACGCGTATATTCATCTTTTGCCTCTATTGTTGTAGAGAGGGATTCCATCATTTGAAGTGTTATTTTTTTGTTTTCTTTCTTTTCAATTTCCAGTTCCAATTGATGACGTTTTTCTTCTACAATGTGAATTTTTTGGATGGTACGAACAATGTTTGTGAAGAGTAATATGATCATGGCAATACCAATAAAAATACCTGAAATCGTTGCGACAAAATAAACGGATACAGATTCAATGGCAACGCAGACTAGGACTATAAAGAGTCCAATCAATAAAATGTAGTCTGTTTTTGATTGTTTATTTTTACGTATATATTGGACTAAATGAATTAATACTAAAATAAACACAATGACGAGTAGCAATTGTGCAGCGGGTAGTGTTTCAATGTAGTCTTTGATTTTTGCTAGATAGAGTATGGAAGAAATAACAAAGTTTAAAATCACTATATAACCAATATTTTGATAGAGTTTTCTATGCTTACCATTTTGGATGTTGTCGGCATAGAACAATATGGGTAATGGACTCAGCATGATCATCACAAAGCATAGAGCAGCTAAAGCCGAGGCATTGGGTACTAGGATTTGTCGAATCTTGGATTCTCCAAGCATCCAGACAGACCCCATGACCATACACCATCCGAAGTATTCCATGTCAAAGGTTGTGTGGTAGACATGTTTTAGGGCTATGCCAAACAGGATGGATGTGATGCCGGCAAATAAGATAAAGAAGGCAATAAATGTGGATATTCCATAAGTATTGTATATATTTTGCCAAATGTCGGCTTTATTACCACAATACACTTCATTGACAATGCCAGAATAATTTGAAGTGAAGGTTGTTAATTCAATACGTAATGTTTTTCCTGCATCTTTATAGGTTGTAGGACAAAAGATGTAGCGGCTCGCTGAATTTTTACCAGCCATTCTTGTATCTTTTGTGGAATATTGTGCACGTAGTTGTTTGCCTACGTAGAATTTAATGTCCTGCAAAGAGGATCGAATCGCAAAAGACGTTTCATCATAGTCTTTAGGCAAGGTTGTTGTAATAACCATGGTATGACCTGGTTTTACCTCATATGTTCCGGGAATCTCTATTTTTTGTTTAGAACCATCCTCTTTATTCCAGTAAAAGGAACCGGAATAGATTATGGATTTGGATGAGTCGTTATAGTCTTGTTCGCTAGCACCAAATAGTTGCATGCAACAAAACCATCCTAAAATCGCAATCATTAAGATGTAAAAGAAGTATTTCAGTGTTTGAAAGTTAGATTTTTGTGTATGCATATTTGGATCCCTTCCTTATAATTAGGATAGTATTTTTACATAAAAAGTGTCAATAAAAAGTTGTTGACAAGCTTAGAGAGTAGCTATAGAATAATTTCATTCTAAATAGAACGATGTGGAGGGGACATATGCACTTTTGGGATGAACATAAAACGATAACGAGATATTATGAGATGAAGGTTTCTGGTGTTTGTGAAAAATATCAGTTAAGACAGTTGGAGTATGACATATTAATGTTTATTTACAACAATCCTGAGTACAATACGGCTGCGGACATTGTTCGTATTCGTAAGTCTACAAAGTCTCATGTTTCAATTTCACTTAAAGTATTAGAAGATCGTGGTTTTATTGAGCGAAGAGTCGACAAAGACAATAAAAAGCATGTAACTATTCATTTACTACAATTGGCCAATGAAGTAATTGAAGATGGAAAATGGGCACAAAAGGAGTTTGCGCAAGATATGTTTGAGGGACTTAGTGAAGAAGAGATCAAAGTGTTTATGAATATATTTCAAAAGGTGTATGAAAATGCAGAAAGGATGATTTCAAATGAAAAAAATGCCTGATGTAATGGAAGCAATTTTTGATGCTTGTTACTTGATTTTTGACTTAATTGCCGGAATCTTATTCTTTGTATACTCTAAAGGAAATCCATTGTTCGCATTATATGGTGTATTAACATTGACTTTGTGTGGTGGAGATGCATTCCACTTGGTTCCTCGTATTAAAAGAGCAATATATAGAACAAACGATAAAATTAAAAGGCAGCTTGGAATTGGATTGCAGGTTTCTTCAATCACAATGACAGTGTTCTATATTATCTTATTGTTTATCTGGAAATTAACATTCCCAACATTGACTGCACCAGTTTGGGTGGAGGCTATGATTTGGATTTCAGCAATTATTCGTATCGTAGTATGTTTCTTACCACAAAATAATTGGACTTCAGAAGAAGGAAACAGGAAGTTGTCTGTAATTCGTAATGCCGTGTTTGCGGTGACGGGAATTGGTGTGATTATTCTTTATGCCATTTCAGGAAACATGTACGATTTACATATGAACCGTATGGTTGCAGCCATCATTATTTCTTTTGGTTGCTACATCCCAGTTACATTGTGGTCTAAGACAAAACCGAAGATTGGTTTATTGATGATTCCTAAGACTTGTGCTTATATGTGGGTCATCGTGATGGGATTGCAATTATTATTCTAATTTTCAATACTTGGTGCTTATAGCACCTTTTTTATTTTCTAAAAAGAAGAATATTACTATAAATTGATAATCTTCCGAATAAAATACCGAAAGAAATCGACATAGTTCCGAATAAAAAGTGACGTTTTTCGGAAGAAAGTCAAAATAAATTGATATTCTTCCGAATATATTTCCAAAAATTGTATTGACAACGCTTACAGATAGGTGTTAACATAGGTGTGCAAATAAAAAGACATGTAACTGGTAATGCAGGCAGGATCTAATAAATTGCTTTGATATTTTCAAGGTGTTTATGAGGTCCTGCCTTTTTTGCACTTTGAATGGCCATTCTTAAATAGATGATGATAGGAGAAAACAATTTATGGATTACAAAAAAATTGCGAATGAGATTTTAGATTTAATTGGTGGTTCGAAGAATGTTGCAACTTTGGAACATTGTTCAACAAGATTGAGATTTAGTTTGGTTGACAAGAGTGTTGTCAATGTAGAAAAAATCAAGAAGATCAAGGGTGTTATGGGCGTTGTAGATGGAAGTCAATTTCAGATTGTCATTGGAAACAACGTCGTTGAGGTTTATGATGAATTATTGAAGATTTGTCCTTTACATGGAAATCAAGTAGCTGAAGCTAAGAAGGATGATCGTAAATTGGGTGCGAAATTATTAGAATTCGTAATCAGTGTGTTCCAACCATTGGTTCCTGCAATTGCTGGGGCTGGTGTATTAAAATCTGTATTATTATTACTTTCTATGTTTGGATTATTGGCGAGTGATTCATCCATTTATACAGCTTTAGTTGCTATTTCAGACGCAACATTCTATTTCTTACCTATTATGGTTGCGGTAACAACTGCAAATACATTGAAATCAAATCGTTTGGTTGCGGTTGCAGCAGTTGGATATTTACTATTGCCAGCAACAACGACTGCACTTACAGATGGAATGACATTATTTGGTTTTGCGGTAAAGAACATTACGTATAGCGCACAGGTATTCCCTGCAATTTTATGTGTTATTTTCTTAAGCTTAATGGAAAGAGGATTCAATAAAATTTCTCCAAAGGCAATTCGTATTTTCTTTGTTCCAATGATGTCTTTGGCAATCACAATTCCTGTGACATTATTGATTTTAGGTCCATTGGGATATAATGTTGGTACATTATTTACTGCGGCTATTTTAGCTTTATATTCAAAACTTGGATTTGTGGCATTAGGATTACTTGCAGCAATTTTACCATTCATGATTGCGACTGGTATGCACAAGACTTTACTTCCATATGCCATCACAACTTATGGTCAATTGGGATATGAAGCATTATATATGCCTGCTAGTTTAGCTCATAATATTAGTGAGAGTGGTGCTTGCTTTGCGGTGGCATTAAAATCAAAAGATGAAAACTTGAAACAGACTGCATTATCTGCTGGAATTTCTGCCTTGATGGGTATTACTGAACCTGCATTGTATGGTGTTACTTTACAAAATAAAAAGGCAATGATTGGCGTTGTATTGTCAGGAGCAATTTCTGGTATGTTGATGGGATTGTTTGTTGTAAAAGCATTTATTGTCGTAGGACCTGGTTTGGCAAGTATGTCCATGTTTGTGGATGCTGCAAATGGAAGTAACTTCATGTATGCATGTATTGGTTTTGCGGTTGCATTATTAGGATCTTTCATTATCACATTTGTATTGTGGAAAGATGGGAATGTTGAAGAAACAGAAGAAGAGCCTGTTATTGTTGAAAAATTAACTGATGCAGAAAAAGAGGTAAATATCTTAGTATCTCCATTAAATGGTAAGGCTGTTGATTTAAGTACTGTCAGTGATGAAATGTTCGCATCTAAGACTTTGGGGGATGGAATTGCCATTGTTCCTAAAGATGGTAAGTTATATGCTCCTTGTGATGCCAAGGTTGTTATGCTATTTGAAACTAAGCATGCGATTGGTTTAAGAACAAGTAATGGTGCTGAGATCTTGATTCATATTGGTGTAAATACAGTTTCTATGGAAGGTGTTGGATTTAAGGCTTTTGTAAAACAGAATGATAGGGTTAAAGAAGGGGATTTATTGATTGAATTTGATTTGAAGAAGATTGAAGAAAAGAATTTAGATCCAACTGTAATGGTTGTGAATAGCAATAGTACAAGCTATAAAGTATTGAATCAGTCATATGGAGATGTTATGACTGGTGATGTGTTGTTTGATGTAAAAAGAGGTTAATGAATATGAAGAAGTTTCCAGAAGGATTTTTATGGGGTGGAGCTACGGCTGCCAATCAATTTGAAGGTGGATGGAACCTTGGAGGTAAGGGATGGTCAGTTTCTGATGTTGCCAGAGCTCATTTTGATGCAGATGTAAAAGACTATAACAAGCATGTATCAATCACTACGAAGGATATTGAAGAGGGGTTGGCACATCCAGAGGACGAAGTAAATTATCCGAAGCGTCATGGTAGTGATTTCTACCATCATTATAAAGAGGATATTGCCTTAATGGCAGAAATGGGTTTCAAAACATATCGTATGAGTATTGCGTGGTCTAGAATCTTTCCTAATGGAGATGATTTAGAGCCAAACGAAGAAGGATTAAAATTTTATGATGATGTATTTGATGAACTGTTAAAATATGGCATTGAGCCATTGGTGACTATGTCTCATTATGAACCACCATTAAATTTAGTATTAAACTATGATGGATGGTATTCTAGAGAAGTGATTGGTTTCTTTACTCGTTTTGTGGAAACAATTTGTACTCGATATAAGGATAAGGTGAAATATTGGCTTACTTTTAATGAAGTGGATAGTATGATTCGCCATCCTTATACGACGGGTGGACTTGTAGAAGATCGTTTTGAAGGAAAAAACTTTGAGGAAGTGATTTTCCAGGCAATGCATCATCAGTTTGTGGCAAGTGCCTTGGCAACAAAGATTTGTCATGAAATTATTCCAGATTCAAAGGTGGGTTGTATGTTGACTAAGCTTACATATTATCCATATACTTGTAAGCCAGAAGATGTATTGGCTGCTCAACAAAAGATGCGTTCTACATATGCTTATAGTGATACGCAGGTATTTGGTGAATATCCAGCTTATTTATTGTCTTATTTTAAAAACAATAATATTAATATAGTTAAAGAAGCGGATGATGATCGTATTATGAAGGAGTATCCTGTTGATTTCATTTCCTTCTCTTATTATATGTCTTCTTGTGAGGCGGCAGATAAGACAGGCTTGGATGTAACTCCTGGAAATACGATTTTGGCAGTGAAAAATCCATATTTAGAAACAAGCCAATGGGGATGGCAAATTGATCCATTAGGATTAAGAATTTCATTGGTGGAATTGTATGATCGTTATCGCAAACCATTATTTATTGTAGAAAATGGTTTGGGAGCAAGAGATGTATTAACCGAAGATAATCAGGTGCATGATCAATATCGTATTGAATATCTTAAAAAGCATTTTGAATGTATGTTAGATGCGATTGTAGAAGATGGTGTTGAATTAATGGGCTATACTTCATGGGCATGTATTGATTTGATTAGTGAATCTACAAAACAAATCTCAAAACGCTATGGATATATCTATGTTGATATTGATGATTATGGAAATGGTACATATAATAGATATAGAAAAGATAGTTTCTATTGGTATAAGAAGGTTATCGAAAATAATAGCTTAGATTTTGAATAATATTAGAATGGAGCAGGAAAATGAATTACGTAATTAAGAAAGTTTTAAATTCAAGCGTCGTTCTTGTGAGTGATCATGAGAATAATGAGTTCATCCTGCTTGGAAAAGGGATTGGTTATGGCAAAAAGGCTGGTGAAAGCATAGATCAAAGTGCTTCAAATCAGATGTTTGTTCCTGTGGAAAACACAAAGTCTAAACAGTTTGAAGAATTGATGGATGATATTCCAATCGACATATTGACAATTACACAAGAAATCATTGTGGAGGCACAAAAGCTTTTGGAGTGTGAATTCAATAAAAGTCTATACTTGATTTTGGCAGATCACTTGAATTTTGCGGTGCAAAGAGTTCGAGATGGAGTCATCATTACCAATCGTGTGTTCTGGGAAATTAAGAATTATTATCCAAAGGAATTCAAGGCTGGTTTAATGGCTATCTATATGTTTGAGGAAAAGCTTGGCATTACACTTCCTGAAGAAGAGGCTGCCAATATTGCCTTCCATTTCGCAAATGCGACAATGGGTAAACAAGAAAGTCATGATACGATGAAATATGCCAAAGTCATTGGTGAAATTATCAATATTGTGATTTTCTCATTGAATCGGAATGTGGATAGGCAGAGCGCTCATTATATGCGTTTTGTCACTCACATTAAGTTCTTTGTTGAAAGATATTTCACAAATAGTATGTTGTCGAGTAGAGATGATTTGTTGTATAACCAAATGAAGAGTGCCTATCCAAAAGAGATGGCAGTCGCATTAAAAATTAAAACTTTCTTAGAACAAAAGTATAGTACTCCATTAACGAATGAAGAAGTAACATTCTTAGTTGTTCATATAGCACGTATTATGCAAGGGTAGAATTAAGCAATTTAGTTCTACCTTTTCTTTTATCTTTCTTAAGTCGAGCAAAAAAACAATAAATTTACGGGATTTAATGTTGTTTTCACATGGACTCTTTATAATTAAAAGTGCTACTGGATGTAGTAACGGTGAACCCTCTGAATTTAAAAATGATATCTGCTTGAGTTCTCGACAGATCCTTCGATTTTTTTTGCAGGAGGACGTGTTGTATGTATATTTATCTATATATTGATGTTGCCATGTGTTTAATGGCGTTAGTTGAATTACTAAGAATCGCATTACTGATTATAGAAAAATGTAAAAGACACTAGTTCACGTATCGAGCCACGAATTACTAGTGTCTTTTGACATAAATTAATTCAGATGGACCACTGCATCCAGTAGTCTTTCTGTATTTGTATTATAGCGATAAATAGAGGATTATGCAAATGATGTGTAAATAGATAGTGCGGTGAGTGAAGCACTTGCACCTGAAGGAATCGCATGCAGACAATATATGTTGGGTATGTAGGATGTGTTTGATAGAAGTGGAAAGCCTAAGGATCTATTGGATTATTATGGTTTAGATGCAAAATATATTGCAGAAAAGATTATAGAAATTATTGAATAAGTATTAAAAAAGTCACAAGTGTGATTTTTTTTAATAGAATTATGAGATTTAATGTTGTTTTCACATGGACTCTTTATAATTGAAAGTGCTACTGGATATAGTAGGGTGGTACCTCTGAAATTAAAAGTAATTTAGCTTGTGTTCTCGGCTCGATTCCGATTATTGTAGGAGGTTGTCATATGTACATTTATCTTTATATTGACGTTGCCATGACTTTAATGGTCATAGTTCAAATACTACGACTTACGTTGATGATTATAGAAAAATGCAAAAGACACTAGTCCGCCCAATCGCAAAGGAATTGACTAGTGCCTTAGCATTAGAATGATTTCAGAGCAACCACTGTATTCAGTAGTCTTTCTGTATTTGTATTATAGCTATAAATAGGGGATTATGCAAATGATGAGCAAATTGACAAAAAAGCTAATAAACACTTATATTGTGAATGTTAGCTTTTCTTTATTTGTTATTATCTGATTATTACTTGAATGTAGAAGCGTAAATGTTGGATTGATCAATAGAAATCTTTAATATAGAGTAAATTTGAAAAAAGGAGAGTTATTTGAAAGTTTCATATTGATTAAAATTTATTTACATACTATTCTTGACTTTCAATAGTTTCAGGTAAATCTAATCTTGGAGAATCTTGTTTTGGAGCGATTACTAAAGCTTTAAATGTATCTTCAGTAGCAACTGCAACAAAGTGACCTTTATTTGGTTCAATATCTAATTGAGTTCCTTCAGGAATGTAGACTAATTGTGCGCTTTCCATTACTGGTTTTAAATCTACGATATCAACAAATAACATAATGCAATCGCCTTGATAGAAATAGAATTGTTCATAGTCTTCATGATATTCAATTTGATTGAATTTTGGGGTGTGATGCCAGCCTTGAAGTAGTCCACAGCTAATATCATTAGATTTAAAAGGTGAAACAACAGGGAAACCTGTCCATTCAAAATATGTTTCTTTATATGTTTCTGTATCTTTGTTTGTAGAAAATTTAACACCTTTAATTTGTGTTTCGTCAATGTTTGTAACTTTTAGTTTCATATAATATATCCTCCTGTGTAAAAATATTACATTAAATCTAAATGAAACGATCGTTAAAGAAATAATATTACATATGTACAGCAACATTATAGCAAATAGATTTTGGAATTCAATCACAAAATAAAAAAAATTTCATAAAAATCAATAAAGCGTACAATTCATGTAATAAAATTACTTGTGTATATTTGTTTATTGATTATAATAAAAGTAAAGAAAGTAAGAGGGAGAATCATAATGGACAGTGTTACAAAAATTCTTAGAAACCAATATGATAACTTATATTCAGCTGAAAAAAAGGTCGTTGATTATATTTTATCTTATCCAAAAAAAGTTATAATGATGAATGTTTCGGAATTAGCAAAAGAAAGCAATGTGAGTGATGCGACCGTTGTTCGTATGTGTCAGCATGCAGGATTCAAAGGATATTATCAGATGAGATTGCTGCTTTCGAGTGATGTAGGTCAAAGTGATGCGCCAAAACAAATGGATAGTAGTAAAGATCCTTTGGGATACATTGTTGAAAAGGAGATCCAGAATATTCAAAATTTAGAGACTACCGTAAATAAACATAGAATTGCAAAAGCTGCAAAAATGATTTCGGAAGCGACGGCAGTATTTGTGGTTGCCGTAGGAAATACTTTGCCTGTGGCTAATGATTTAGCCTTTAGATTAAACCGTTTTGGAGTTCGAACATTTTCTACAAATGTTGCTGAACAGACAATCAACTATGTAAATAATGCCGAAAAAACAGATATCATCATTGCGATTTCAAAGTCTGGAATGGCGCAAAGAGCGTTACAGGTATGTGAATTGGGAAAAAAAAGAGGTATGAATATTATTGCTTTAACAGGTGATGACACTTCACCACTGGCTAAAATGTCAAAGTGTGTCATTTATTCTGGAAAGAGCAGTTCTTTGTTTGATCATTTCATTCATGGATTAGAAACGCATGTAACAGAATCAATTTTGATTGATGCATTATTGTATCAATTAGAAAATAATCAGAAAACAAAGGAGAAACTAAAAAAGAGTGAGGAAGTAGAACTGGAAGTGTCTTCTTGGAAAGTCTAGATAATATTTGAAGGGTTTGTAATAGAAATGTTACAAACTTTTTTATTGCTTTTATATGTAATAAAATTACACGAAAACTACAGTTAGTCACAACATACGTAAAAAAATTACATTTCTTGTTGACAAAGATATTTTAAAAGATTAATATGTCAGTGTAAATAAATTACATACGGCCGTCAGAAAATCAATGAATATGTAATAAAATTACATGAGGAGGAAATTATTATGTTGATGAATATGTCTGATTTATTAAAGGTTGCTAATGAGCACAATTTTGCGGTTCCCGCATTTAACATTTCTAGTGATGCAATGCTTCAAGGTGTTATTGAATCTTGTGAAAAAGAAAAATCTCCAGTAATTATTGCAGTACACCCAAATGAACTAGCTTATAGTGGAGATAGCTTTGTTGAAATGATTAAGGATGCAGCAAACAAAACGACTGTTCCAGTAGCATTGCATTTGGATCATGGAGGAAGCTTAGAACAAATTTATAGAGCAATCCGTGATGGATTTACTTCAGTTATGATTGATGCAAGTACATCTACTTTTGAAGAAAATATTGAATTAACTAAAAAAGTATGTGCTATTGCGCACCCACTAAATGTTTCAGTAGAAGCTGAATTAGGAACAATTGGATCAACAAATGGTGATCGTGAAGGTGGTACAGATACAATTATTTATACAAATCCAGATGATGCAGTTAAGTTTGTAGAAGCAAGTGGATGTGATTGTTTAGCAATCGCAATTGGTACTGCTCATGGTATTTATCCAAAGGGATTTGTTCCACACTTAAGATTAGATTTATTAGAAGAAATTAAATCAAAAGTATCTATTCCATTAGTATTACATGGTGGATCAGCTAACCCAGATGAAGAAATTGCTGGTGCTGTTAAGCGTGGTGTAAACAAGATCAATATTTCTTCAGATATCAAAGCTGCTTTCTTTACACAAGCAAGAAAAGTATTGGAAGATCAAGGATTAAGAGAACCATTGGATATCTTCCCATCATGTATTGAAGTGATGAATGAAACAGTTGTTCATAAGATTCGTTTGTTTGAATCAAATAATAAAACACAATATTACAAATTTTAGAAATTAATTATTATAAGGAGCATGTATATGGAATTAACAGAATTTTTAGATAAGAATATCATTCGTACTTCTTTAAGTGCTGATAACAAATTGGATGCCATTAAAAAAATGAGTGATTTACTAATGGAAAATGGCTATTTGTCAGATGCCAAAACATTTTATGAAGATGTATTAGAAAGAGAAAAACAAGGTGAAACAGGAATTGGAAATTATATTGCGATTCCACATGGTCAAAGTGATAGTGTTCAAAAGACTACGCTTGCCATTTGTAAATTAGATAAGGAAATCGAGTGGGAAACACTAGATGGAAAAGGTGTGAAAGTAATATTACTGTTTGCGGTTCAAAATGATGTCGATTTTGCGAAAACACATTTATTGTTACTTTCTCAAGTTGCACGCAAATTGGCAAAATCTGAAATTGTTGATTCTTTATTGAATGCTCAAACTAGTGAAGATGTAATTAATTGTTTTAAATAGTATAAGGAGATCATAATATGAAAATTGTAGGTATTTGTGCATGTGTTGCTGGAATTGCGCATACGTATTTGGCACAAGAAAAATTAATTGATGCTGCTAAAAAAAGAGGACATGAAATTCATGTTGAAACGCAAGGTGTTATTGGCCAAGAAGATACTTTAACAGATCAACAAATTAAAGATGCGGATGTTGTAATTTTCGCAGTTGATGTTGGTGTTACAGGAAAAGAACGTTTTAAGGGAAAAAAGGTAATCGAAGTCCCAACTAAGGTTGTTGTTCATAATGCGGAAGCATTAATTAAGAAAGTAGAAAGTATGTTAGCTTAGGAGAAAAAGAATGAAAAATTTACAGTTGAAAAAGCACATGATGACTGCAATTGCATATATGATTCCATTTGTTGCAGCATCTGGTATGTTGATGGTTGTTGGTAATATTTTTGGAGGAACAAGCGTTGATACATTGAACGCTTCTACTCCATTACCAAGTTTATTAACAACACTTGGAGGAACTGCCTTAGGATTTATTCCAATTATTGTGTCTACAGGTATTTCTTATTCAATCGCTGATAAAGCAGGAATTGCACCTGGTGTAATTTTAGGATTATTGTGTAAAGTTGATGGTTATGGTTTCTTAGGTGGTTTGATTGCTGGTTATTTAGCTGGTTATTTAACAAAATGGCTATTGAAAGTTATTAAAGTTCCTAAATGGGTTCAAGGATTATTACCACAGTTAATTTTGCCTTTATTAGTTTCATTAATTGTTGCTGCTGCAATGCAATATGTATTAGGCGTTCCTATTACTTGGGTAACAAATTCAATCACAAATCTATTAGTAAGTATGCAAGGTAATCCAAGTGCAACAATTATCTTTGGTGTTATTGTAGGTGTATTGTCTGCAGTTGATTATGGTGGACCTATCAACAAGGTTGTATTTACATTTGCTGCTGGACTATTGTCTGAAGGAATTGGTGGCCCAATTGCCAATCTAATTCAGGCTAGTATGGTTGCTCCATTTGGCTTAACTATCGGATATTTTATCTCAAAATTTACTAAGAGAAACTTATTCTCAGATACTGAAAAGGATGCATTGAAATCAGCATTTGTAATGGGATGCTTCCAAATTACAGAAGGTTCGTTCCCAATTATCTTAAATGACTTATTACGTATTACAATTTGTACAGCTGTAGGATCGGCAGTTAGTGGAGGATTAATTGGATTCTTTGGAGTTGAATCAAGCGTTCCATCTGGTGGATTCCTAGCGTTGCCTGGATTCAATAAACCAGTTGAATGGTTGATTTCATTATTAGTAGGATCAATTGTATTTGCGATTGCACTTCAATTCTTGAAACATAAACCTGAGGCACAGGTTACACAAAAAGAATCAGAAGATGATATTGATTTAGACGGTTTGTCATTTACTGAATTATAAGAAACATGGCTAACTGAATTTCAGTTAGCTTTTTATAGGAGAATAATATGCTATTTATTGGAGTAGATTTAGGAACTTCTTCCGTTAAGACAGTATTGAGTGATGAAAAAGGGAATATTCTTTCAACTGTTTCAAAAGAATATCCATGTGAATACCCGCATAACGGATGGAGCGAACAAAATCCTGAAGATTGGTACAAACAAACGATTTATGCAGTACTTGAACTGATTCATACTAAGGATGTGGATCCAATCGATGTAGCGGGCATTAGTTTTGGTGGACAGATGCATGGACTTGTTATATTGGATGAAAATGATCAGGTCATACGTCCAGCTATACTTTGGAATGATGGTCGAAGTGAAGATGAAGTACATTATTTAAATGAGACGATAGGAAAAAGCAAATTATCAAAATATTGTGGAAATATAGCTTTTGCTGGGTTTACAGCCCCTAAATTATTATGGGTAAAAAATAATGAGCCAGAAAACTTTAAAAAAATAAGGAAGATTATGCTTCCTAAAGATTATCTTGCATACAAATTGTCAGGTACATTTTGTACAGATGTTTCAGATGCGAGTGGGACGCTTTTGTTTGATGTAAAAAATCGCAAATGGTCAAAAAAAATGTTGGATATTTGTGGATTGAAAATGGAACAATTGCCACAAGTATTTGAGAGCTATGAAGTTGTGGGGACATTAAATAAAGAACATGTCGAATTACTTAATCTTTCTGAGAATGTAAAAGTTGTTGCTGGAGCTGGAGATAATGAAGCAGCTGCAGTAGGGACTCGTTGTGTAAAACAAGGACAATGTAATGTTTCAATCGGTACAAGTGGGACAGTGTTTATGCCTTTGGACCAGTTCAATGTGGATCCACATAATGCACTACATTCCTTTGCGGATGCGACAGGAAAAAATCATTTAATGGGTTGTATGTTAAGTGCTGCCTCTTGTAATAAATGGTGGATGGAGAATGTGCTAGATACATCTGATTTCACAAAAGAACAGGAGAATATGTGTGGTTTAGGTGAAAATACAATATATTTCCTTCCGTATTTAATGGGAGAAAGATCCCCGATAAATGATGCAGATGCCAGAGGCGCTTTTATAGGACTTAGCTTAGATACCACACGAAAACAAATGACACAAGCCATCTTTGAAGGAGTTGCATTTGCGTTAAGAGATTCTTTTGAAGTCGCAAAAGAATTAAATATTGATATTAATCAAGTAACTATTTGTGGAGGCGGTGCAAAAAGTATTGTTTGGAAAAAAATCATTGCAAACATTCTTCAAAAGCCAATCAATGTTCTAGAAAAAGAAGAAGGTCCTGGTTATGGTGCCTGTATTTTGGCAATGGTTGGATGTGGGATATATAAAAATGTTGATGAAGCCTCTTTAGATTTAAATAAAATAAAAGAGACTATAAAGCCAGATTCAGAAGTTATGGAATTATACAATGAAAAGTATGATGTGTTTAAAATGCTATATCCATCATTAAGGGATGTATATAAAAAGATGAAAGAGGTAAACAGATGAAACGATCAGAAATTAATAATGCTATTGAATATGTAATTGAGAAATGTAAAGATTTTAAATTGCCTTTACCACCCTTCGCATATTATACGCCAGAAGACTGGAAGAAAGTCACTAGAGATGAAGAAGAATTAGTAGAAAATATGTTAGGATGGGATGTCACAGATTTTGGTACAGAAAAATTTATGGAAGTTGGATTAACTGTATTTGTATTTAGAAATGGTAATTTTAACAATAAAGAGAAATATCCAAAACCATATTGTGAAAAGCTATTATATGTACGTGATGGACAGATTTTACCATTCCATTTCCACTGGTCCAAAACAGAAGATATCATTAACAGAGGTGGTGGAGATTTAGAAATAACTCTTTATCAATCCGATGAAAATGAGGGATTTACCGATAAAGATGTAACGGTAAAAGTGGATGGAAAGTCTGTTACAGTTAAGGCTGGTGAAAAAATCGTGTTGAAACCAGGACAAAGCGTAACATTAGAACCTTATCAATATCACCAATGGCAAGGTGTACCAGGAACAGGTGATGTAATGTTATTTGAAGTTTCAACAACGAATGATGATCACGTAGATAACAGATTCTATGTAAAACAAGATCGTATTCCAACAGTTGAGGAAGATGCTGAAACTAAATATTTGATGTTTGCCGATTACGAAAACTACATTACATATAATAAGTAATAATTCAATAGAAAAGCTAGAAATGATGATTTTATATGTAAATATCTATTCTAGCTTTTTACTTTATGTAAAAGAAAGGATCATATATGGAATTAAAAGTACACGCAACAAATATTCGTAAGAATATTGTTACTGAAGTCTATAGTGCTAAGTCAGGACATCCAGGAGGCTCATTGAGTGCAGCAGATATCTTGACCGAACTATACTTTGAACAGATGGATATTAATGAAGAAAATGTTAATACAATCGATCGTGATCGTTTTGTATTAAGTAAGGGACATGCAAGTCCTGTATTGTATGCCACACTAAAAGAAAAAGGATTGTTAGAAGAAGATCTAACTACATTTAGACATATTGATTCTAAACTGCAAGGACATCCGAATATGAACTATGTAGCAGGTGTGGATATGTCGACAGGATCTTTAGGACAAGGAATTTCTTGTGCTGTAGGTATGGCTATCACAAATAAGGTGGATGGAAATGATCATCGTATTTATGCTTTATTAGGCGATGGTGAATGTGAAGAAGGTCAAGTATGGGAAGCATGTATGGCTGCAGCTCATTATAAGTTAGATAACTTATGTGCAATTCTTGATTATAATCATCTTCAAATTGATGGAAATATTGAGGATGTGATTTCACCAGAACCATTTATGAGTAAGTTCATATCTTTTGGTTGGAACGTATTGGATGTAAATGGACATGACTTTGATCAATTGAGAAATGCGTTTGAACAAGCGAAACAAACAAAAGATAAACCAACCGTAATTATTGCGCATACAATCAAGGGAAAGGGTGTTTCTTATATGGAAAACAATTATGCTTGGCATGGTGCAGCTCCAAATGATGAACAGTACAAACAGGCAATGAAAGAATTAGGAGGTCTTGAATAATGGCAACGGCAACAAGAGAAGCGTATGGCAAGGCTTTGGCAAAACTGATTGTAGAACATGATGATCTATTTGTATTGGATGCTGATCTTACAAAATCAACAAAGACAATCGATGCCAAAAAGGCAAGACCAGAGCATCATTTCAATATGGGAATTGCCGAAGGAAACATGATGGCGGTCGCTGCTGGTATGGCTGCATCTAATAAAGAAGTGTACGCATCCAGTTTTGCGATGTTTGCGGCAGGAAGAGCTTTTGAACAGATTCGTAACAGTATTTGTTATCCAAATTTGAATGTAAAAGTATGTGCAACCCATGCGGGAATCAGTGTAGGAGAAGATGGTGCCAGTCATCAGTGTATTGAAGACTTGGCGCTTATGCGTTCTATTCCAAATATGAAGGTATTCCAGCCTTGTGATGCCAAACAGACTGAAGAAATCATCAAGGCTGTATACTCAATTGAAGGTCCGTGTTATGTAAGACTTGGAAGACTTGGAGTTGAGGATGTATATGATGAAAACTACAAGTATGAATTTGGTAAAGGAAATGTACTAAGAAAAGGAAGCAAGGTGGCTATCATTGCTTCTGGATTAATGGTACAGGAAAGCCTAAAAGCATATGAGTTGTTAGAAAATAAACCAACAATCATCGATATTCCAACCATCAAACCAATTGACAAGGAATTGATCATTGAAACAGCGAAGACACATGATGTGATTGTGACTGTGGAAGAACACAATGTGTATGGTGGTTTAGGAAGTGCAGTGAGTGAAGTACTTGCACCAGAAGGAATCGCATGCAGACAATATATGTTAGGAATGCAGGATGTATTTGGCAGAAGTGGAAAGCCTAAGGATCTATTGGATTATTATGGTTTGGATGCTAAACATATTGCAGAAAAGATCAAAGAAATTGTTGAATAAGTATTTAAAAAGTCACAACAGAGTGACTTTTTTTAATAAATTTACTGGATTTAATGTTGTTTTCACATGGACTCTTTATAATTGAAAGTGCTACTGGATGTAGTAACGGTGAACCCTCTGAATTAAAAATGATATCTGCTTGAGTTCTCGACAGATCCTTCGTTTTTTTGCAGGAGGACGTGTTGTATGTATATTTATCTATACATTGATGTAGCCATGTGTTTAATGGCATTAGTTGAATTACTAAGAATCACATTATTGATTATAGAAAAATGTAAAAGACACTAGTTCACGTATTGACCCACGAATTACTAGTGTCTTTTGACATAAAATAATTCAGATGGACCACTGCATCCAGTAGTCTTTCTGTATTTGTATTATAGCGATAAATAGGGGATTATGCAAATGATGTTTAAATAGTGAATTTTTGTGAAAAAGCAATAAATTTACTGGATTTAATGTTGTTTTCACATGAACTCTTTATAATGGAAATTGGCTGCTGGATGTGGTTGGTGGTTGCCTCTTGTTAAGGAGATTTGAAGCCTTGAATCTTGAGTTCCAGGTAAGTAGATCTTTCTATTTTTTTTACAGGAGGAAAGCTTATGTACATATATCTACATATTGATGTTGCTATGTGCTTATTTGCCATAGTAGAAATAATAAAAGTAACATTGATTATTATAGAAAAATGCAAAAAGCACTAATCACCAGTGACAATGGAAAAAGATTAGTGCTTCAGCATTAATTTTATTTCAGAGTAACCACTGCTTTTCCAGTAGCTTTTCTCTATTTGTATTATACCGATAAAGGAATAGTTATGCAAATGATATAGTGGTAGTTCTTTTGATTAGAGTTTGTTAATTATTATAAAGGTCATTTAAATATAAAAAGATTGGAGTATATATGAACGATGAAATAATTAAGTTTGTGAATGGTGATTTGCAGTTAGATGTTACGGTATCACCGGATAATGAAACTGTGTGGTTATCTGCAAATCAAATGGAATTATTGTTTGATCGTGATGAAAAAAATTCGTAAGCATATAAATAACACATTTAAAGATCAAGAAGTTGAAAAAGAGAACAACACGCAAAAAATGCGTGTTGTTGGAATTAAGCAACCTGTTCCAAAATGGAACAGGTTCAAATGGAAGGTTGTCGCAAAATATGCGACATCCACAAAGTATGGCATGGGCATTTAAATAAAAAAGATTGGAGTACATATGAACAACAAAATTATTAAATTCGTAAATGGTGATTTACAGTTAGATGTAGGAATATCTCCTGAACAAAATACAGTATGGCTTACAGTTGAACAAATATGCACATTATTTAATAAAAATAAATCTACAATTTCCAGGCATATCAAAAATATATTTAACGAGAGAGAATTAGATAAAAATAGTTGAGTTGCAAAAAATGCAACTCAACTAAAACGCTTTGATCCTCGAACTGGGAAAAATAGATTATCTACTGTAGTAATAAGCTATTACAATCTTGATGTAATTATTTCTGTCGGCTATCGTGTTAAGTCTCAGAATGGTGTGATTTTTCGTAAATGGGCAACTTCTATATTGAAGGAGTATATGATAAAGGGATATGCAGTTAATGAAAAGAGACTTGAGGTTTTAAATAAAACAATTCAAATTCAGTCTAGAATGCTTGCTTCTACTTTGGGTATTGAAGAAAAAGAAGTGTTGAATGTAATTGAAGCTTATTCAAATGCATTGTCATTACTGGATGATTATGATCATGGATGTGTTTCTAAACCAAAAGGTAAAAATTCAATTTATCAGTTGACTTATGAAGAGTGCAGAATTCTAATTGATTCAATGGGGTATGGTGGATTTTCTTCTGTATTTGGTGTTGAAAAAGAACTAGGTAAATTAAATGGAATAATTGCAGCGGTATATCAAAATGTTTTTGGAACTGAATTGTATCCAAGTATTGAAGAAAAAGCTGCAAACTTACTTTATTTCTTAATAAAAGATCATCCTTTTGTAGATGGATGCAAACGTATTGGTGCTTCTATTTTCCTAGAATTTCTAAATAAGAATAAACATCTTATTATAGATGGGAAACAAATTATTTCAGATAGTGCACTTGTAGCCATTACTTTAATGATTGCCGAGTCTAGACCAGAAGAAAAGGAAACGATGGTCAAACTTGTAATGAATTTTTTAAAAAGTGAATTTTGTGTAAATTAGGATCTTTTGATATAGTGGAGGATTGTTCAATGTTGACAACAAGTCAAAAATTCAGTAGAATAATCATCAGTTAGTCATCTCTAACAAGAGGTGACTTCTTTTATGAAATATGAGTTAGATATATCTAACTACGGAGGTATAATGAGAAAGATTCTATATATTTTTATTGGATGCATATCATTAGGGTTAGGAATTATTGGTGTCATATTACCGATTCTTCCAACGGTTCCTTTTGTGTTGCTTGCAGCTTTTTGTTTTGCAAAATCAAGTGAAAGATTGGATGGTTGGTTTAAGAATACGAAGTTGTATAAAGAGAACAATATGAAGAATGGTATGACGAAACAAGCTAAGATTCGTATTATGTGTTCAGTAACTTTATTGATGAGCATTGGATTTATCATGATGGGATTGAGGGGCATTGTAGTTGGTAATATTGTTCTTCTTATTGTATGGATTTTTCATATGGCTTATTTTACATTTGGAGTGAAGACTGTATGAAAAGGGTTTTGAATTATTTATTGGCAATTAGCTTTATTCTTACAATCATGGTTCCAATTACTGGAATCATAGTTCATAAATTGGCTTCTACATTATTCTTAGTCTTGGCTTTGATTCATGTTTTTCTATATAGAAAGAGATTGGATTTGAAGTTTGTTCTTATTATTGTATTAACTATATTATCCTTTGTTTTAGGAATACTAGGATTAGTATTGGTTGAGTATCCAATAATGCTAACTCTTCATAGAACAGTGTCTATTGTATTAATAATCTTATTAGCTATTCATATATATAAATTTCATAGAAGGCTTGCCGTTGCATAATGTGACGGCACTTATTATATTTAAAGTAATGGCGAATATGATGACGGTTGAGGATTATAAATTATTGGAATTAAGCTAAAATAGGCGGATTATTGGATGAGTTTGAAAAAAGATAGGAATGAAGGGATAAGAACTCTGTCGTAAAAGATTGAATGATTCAGGATGGTATTATAATTCTAAGATGTTTTCAATTTGAATTGACAAATTTTGGGGGTAGGAGTATGTTCTGACTGAAGAGAAAATAAGTAAACTAAAACAAATGTATTGCAGTTGAGTTTGGAGATGATATTTTGTATTCAGAACTAGATTATTTAAATTGGATATTTCGTATCGTGTTGGCTACTTTATGTGGTTGTGCCATTGGATATGAAAGGACGAGTCGAAATAAATCGGCTGGGATTCGAACGCATGCGATTATTGCACTAGGAGCTTCAATGTTTATGATTATTTCCAAATATGCGTTTTTTGATGTGTCGACGGCGGATGGAGCTAGAGTGGCAGCACAAATTGTTAGTGGAATTGGATTTCTTGGTGCTGGCGTAATCTTTGTGAAAGATGATTTGATTCAAGGGCTTACCACAGCAGCTGGAATGTGGACTACTTCTGGTATAGCTGCATGTATTGGTGCTGGATTGATTTTTATTGGTGTTTTTGCGACATTATTTCTAGTCGTTCTTCAAAAGATATTTCATTATCCGTTCTTTAATCAAATTGATCATCCTAATGTATTGATTCAGACTAATATTGTTTCTAACAAAGATGAAATATATAAAATATTTGAGAAGTATGGTATAGAGGTCAATGAAATAAAAATTGATAAGAATCTAGATTTATTGACTTTTGATACAAATAATAGGTGGATTGACCATAAAAATGAATTGTATCAGGATTTGATGTCAATTGATACAGTAACAAAAATATCTATTCTTTAATTGATAAAGGGGCTATGGCGGATGATTTTGATGATGTGAATCATCAGCTGGAAAAATTATTGAGAGGATTGAAAATCATGAAGATTAAAGATGTAATTGAAATTCTAAAACAAGAGGGTACTTGGGTTCGTTGGAATCGTTGTACTCGGGATCGTGTTTTATTTGGTGATGATGATCAAGAAGTAAAGAAGATTGGTGTTTGTTGGGTGGCTACAAATAGGGTGATTGAGCAAGCATTGGAAAAGGGTATTAACTTTATTATTTCTCATGAGAATATTTTCTATACTACGGGTACGCATTTGGAAACTAAATTAGTAGAGTCTATCGAAAATAAGAAAGAATTATTACGTAAGGGTAATATTTGTGTCTATCGTTGTCATGATGTTTGGGATTCAATTCCAAAGTATGGTGTGAGTGATGTATGGGCTAAAAAGCTTGGCTTTGATTTTAAGGATAGAGCAATCAATTCGTATTATCAGCATGCGATTATTCCTAAACAAACCGTTTCAGAATTGGCTAAACATGTTTCAAATATATTAAAGTCTGATGGTGAAGAGGGAGTTTATGTCTTTGGAAATGTAAATAAAGAAGTATGTCATTTAGCTATTGGTACTGGTGCTGGAACAGATATCTTTGAAATGTTAGAATTCAATCCAGACGTTGTGATTGTTGCGGATGATGGAATCACAAATTATAAGGATGCTCAATATGCCATTGATAATGATTTACCAATGATTGTAGTAAATCATGCGGGTTGTGAAATTGGTGGATTAAAAAACATGATGAATTATTTTAATGATAAATATCCTGATCTTGATGTAGAGTATTTGGAAGAGGGGTATAGAATTTCATACTTTAAATAAAAACATAATGAAAATGAGGGTATAAGAAAGAGGTTGTAGCAATCCACAACCTCTGTTTTTTTCTAGTCTTTCGATAAAGTGTATTCAAATCTAATTTTACTTGTATCCATAAAGCTTTTTGTGTACTCCACAATTTGATCGTCTTGAGTGCGACCAATAAATTCGATGCAATAAATTAAACGATCTTTTTTGATGTCTAATAGTTTTGCGATAGTAGCTGGAGCATGAATGATGGATAGGCTTCGTTCAAATTTAGCTGGTTTTAAATTGTTTTTTTCCATATAGTCATATAGATATATTTTTGAAAAATCATAGTTTTCGATGTCTGGAAATAAAGCTTTATTTGTATAGAAATATTCTAAGGCAGCTATTTGATTTTCTTCGTTAAATCGTTGTCTTACGATTGTGTAGATTTCATCGTTATTGCTTAAATTTAATTTGCTTGCGATGCCGTCGAAACCTTTGAATGTAAAATTACTAACGAGTTTATCGTGTCCTTTTTTTCCGGATGTTTTAAATTTTGCTGAAATACTTGAAAAGGCTTTGTCGTCAAAGATTCCAAGCATATAATTCTCCTCATCTTTTCTCACAAAAGTCCCAGAGCCGGGTATAGTGTAAAGAATTCCATCATCACATAAAGATTGAATGGCTTTTTTAATAGTGGCACGGTTTGCACCAAATACTTTAGCTAAGTCTCTTTCACTAGGAATCGTTTCTCCGGCAAGGTATTCACCGGAATCGATTTTATCTTTTAAAGATAGTTTGATTTTTTTATATAAAGGTAATTTATTGCTCATACTTTTGTGTTACCACCCTAAAAACTCATATTTTTCTAAATTAAAAGAATGTTCAATGTGGAGTATGTTTTCTTGATTCGTATAGGTTGCGTTCCATCTGTATACATTCATTTCATTGTCAAAATTCATTAATTGTAATTCAAATTCATTTGCGTCTCGAGTATATATTTTCCCTTTTTCTTCTTTTGAATTTGAATAAGTTGATTTTATGATTTCAAAAATTTCCTTATCTTTTAAAGATTCGCAATCTGGAGAATGTAGAAAAGCATTCATTAATGAAGTTGTATTGACTTTATCGTTTACAAGCATTATGACCTGAATGATAGTTGAATCGTAAGAAATGTTCATTCGTTTGGCGATTTTTTTATCTTTGGTTCTTTTTGTTGTGATTACACTATATGTGAATGGTGAATCTTTTTTTAGATAAAATAGATCACGTAAATTAATGTCTTCTTTGAATCCGTTAAAGTAATATCCACTTTTATCTTTGACATAAAGATAATTGACATCTACAAGCGATATTAATGATTTTCTGACCAATGCTCTGGATACGTTGAATAAAGATGCCAATGAGCGTTCGCTTGGTAGTTTATCGTCTTTTGCATAATTATTTGTTTCAATATAATGTTTTATTTCTTCAGATAATACATTTTCGTCAATGTTCATAATATATAGGTGAGTTCCTTTCTAGAATGATTATATATATATTCATACAATATAATAATAAACCAAAATATAAAAAAATCAACCAATTTATGAAATGCATTTTCAAAAGCATAGGCCAAAAGTGGTGTAAAATAGAGCAGATGTCTATTTTTAAATGAATCAAGTATTCCAATACATTCATTTGTGAAACCAGATAATTATTTATTGGTTACAGTATAGGTTAGATTGGTGTATGAAAGCGCTTGTAAAATGGATTTGATTTGATAAATGAAAAAAATTGGTTAAAAAATGAATAAAGTGGTTGACGTATAAATATAATCTGGTATTATATGAGTGTAATTGGTGTACGTACCAAGGAGGAGACGAAAATGTATAACTACGATGTTGAGGCGTTCTTAAAAGAAGGACAAGAAGTTTATGGCTTAAGAGGTACAATTGAAAAGGCTGTTGATGAGGTTTGTGCAAACGGTGTTTCAAAAGTTGTTTTAACTGGCGTTGGAGGAACAATTTTTGAATTAATGTCTATTAAATGTATTTTTGATAAATATTCTACTTATGATTGCATTCTAAAAAATGGTGCAGAATTATTGGTTGAACAACCTGATTGGATTGATGATCATACAGTAGTAATTACAGGAAGTAAATCAGGGGATACTCCTGAAACAGTACAGGCTTGTAAATATTGTAAAGAAAGAGGAGCTAAAGTAATCGCGTTGGTTGGCACTGAGGATTGTCCTTTAGCTGAATATACGGATTATCCAATTGTTTCACCTATTCCTGGAATGACACACACTTATTTCAAGTTTAACTTGATCGCATTAAGAATGATTTATAATCATGGTGAATTTGATCAATATGAAAAATATGCGGATCAATGTAAAGATTTATATTCTGCAGTTGTTGCGATTCAAGAAAAATTTGAACCTAAAGCAGAAGAAATTGCTCAGAAATATTCAAAAGCATCATATCAAATGTGGATTGGTTCAGGAATCGTATGGGGCGAAATCAACATGTTCACAATGTGTATTCTAGAAGAAATGCAATGGATGAGAACAAGAGCTGCAACAAGTGCTGATTTCTTCCATGGCGTATTAGAATTGGTTGAAAAAGATGTTCCAGTTTATTTGGTTAAGGGTGTAGATGTTTATCGTCCATTAGATGAACGTGCTGAACGCTTCTTAGTACAATATGCAGATGACTTAACTGTTATTGATTTACAAGATTATGTATTACCTGGATTCTCTGAAGAATTTGCTGAAATCTTATCTCCATTAGCATTCAATGCTTTAACAAGAGGTCGTTTGGCTTACTTATTCGAAAGAGAAACTGGACATGATTTAAATATCAGAAGATATTATCGTCAATTTAAATATTAAAATAAATAGCTGAAAAAAGGATTGGAGATGAAGTTATGAATAAAATTCTAGTTTGTTCTCATGGAAGTTTGGCAAAGGGTTTGTTGAGTAGCTTACAGATTATTATGGGAAATTTAAACAATATTGATGCTTTATCATTTTATGAGAATCAAGAGGGAATTGAAGATTTAAAGAAGTTAGAAAAATATTTAGAGGAAAATAAAGAAAATGATTTAATTGTATTATCAGATTTATATGGTGGAAGTGTAAATCAAGAGGTTATAAAGAAAACCGAAAAGTATAAAAACATTCGAATTGTCACAGGTGTGAACTTTCCGTTGTTGTTGGAATTAGCAGTTCGCCTTGAAAATGGAATTTCGGATGAAGAATTGAATTCAGTGATTGAAGAATCAAAGAATCAATTGATGTTGGTCGACTTAAATCCAGATAAGTTTGAAGATGATTTTGATCTATAGAAAAGGAGTGTGGAAAATATGATTTCTATGATTAGAATGGATGATCGATTATTACATGGACAGGTTGCCTATGCATGGAAGGCTGACTTGGGATATAACGCAGTAGTAATCGCATCAGATGCTGCATCTAAGGATGAGTTTAAGAAAAAAGCTTTAAAAATGTGTTGCCCATCAGGGATTAAGATTGCGATTCGTCCAGTTGAAGAGGCTGTTGAATTGTTAAAGAATCCTAAGTTGCAACCATTAAAAGTATTGGTTGTTATGGATAATACATCTGATTTATTAAGATTATGTAAAGAATTAGATGAAAAGCCATTGGTTAATTTGGGTGGTATGACAAGAAGAGAAAATACGACTGAATTAATTAAAGCAGTAAATGCTACAAAAGAAGATATTGAAAATTTAGATGCTGTAGTTGGCTTAGGTTACAAAATTGAATGTAGACAGGTTCCATCAGATAAACCTGTTAGTTATGAAAAGGTAAGACCTTAATAATAAAAAAAGAGGAGGAGAATAAAACATGTTTACTCAGGCGTTGTTAGTAGGCCTTGTATTGTTTGGTGTTTGGTTTGTTGAAAAATGTTTAACTACACCAATGGTATTTAGACCACTTGTTGTTGGTACATTAGTGGGTATTGCTCTAGGAGATCCAGTAATGGGTGCAAAATGTGGTGCTGCTCTAGAAGTGGTATTTATGGGAGCAATTCAGATTGGTGCAGCTGTACCACCTGATGCAATGTTAGGTGCTGGTATTGGTACTGCGTTGGCTATTATTACAGGAAAAGGACCAGAAGTTGCCTTTACATTAGGCTTCCCTATTGCAGTATTTGGTCAATCAATTAAAATCGTTTGCTTTATCGTTCGTTCATGGTATATGGGCTTGGCATGTAAATATGCTAGAGAAGTTCAAGTTGGTAAAATGCATGCTTTGAACTGGTTTGGTTTAATTTTACAATGTACTATTTATGGATTAGTAGGTTTCTGTACAATTTACTTCGGATCATCAGTTGTAGAAAATGTATTAAATAATATTCCTGAAGTAGTTATGAAGTCTTTAGAAGTTGCCGGTGGATTATTACCAGCAGTAGGATTCGCTTTATTGTTACAACCTATGATGACTTCAAAGAACTCATTATACTTCTTCTTAGGATTCATTATGGTTGCATTCGCATCTCAAAGTGTATTAGCCGTTACTGCTTTTGGTGTTGTAGTTGCGTTTATCGTAGTATTTGAAATTGGACACAGTAAATCTGACAATATGAGTGATGAAGTAGAAGATAAAGAATTGGAGGCGCTTTTCGATGAGTAATTTCACAGATAAAATTAAGCAAATTTCACCAGCAGAAAAGAAGATGCTTAAAAATATGTTTAAAGCTTCTTTCGTGATGGAACATTCATACAACTATGAAAGACAACAAGGTCTAGGTTTCTCTTTGGGAATGTGGCCTGCAATCCGAGAAATTTATGATAATAAAGAAGATCAAGGTGATGCATTAGAAAGACATTTAGCTGTATTCAATGCAACTCCTCATATTGAAACATTAATCATGGGTATTGCTGCTGCAATGGAAAAAGAAGCAAGTGTTAACCCTGATTTCGACAAGAGTTCAATCAACGCCGTAAAAGTTGCTTTAATGGGTCCATTAAGTGGAATTGGAGATTCAATTTTCTGGGGTAGTTTACGTGTCGTAGCTGCAGGTATTGGTTTATCATTATGCCAAGCTGGAAATCCATTAGGAGCGTTAGTATTCTTGTTAGTTTATAATATTCCACACTTGATTATTAAATACTATTGTACATTTGCAGGATATGCATTTGGTACAGATTTAATGGGAAATATCCAGGGTAGTGGTGTATTGGATAAAATCACAAAAGCTGCAACAATTGTTGGTTTAATGGTTATTGGTGCGATGACTGCAAGTATGGTTGCATTGTCACTTACTGGAACATTCACAGTATCTGGAAACAAATTCGTTATCCAAGACTACATTGATCAAATGTTCCCTATGTTATTGCCATTACTATATACATTGTTCATGTTCTACTTATTACAAGTTAAGAAAATGAAGGCAACTACTTTATTGTTACTTTCAATCGTAATTTCATTCGTATTAGTTATTTGTGGCTTGATTTAGGAGGTACTTAATATGTCATTTTTAGACTGTATAAAACGAATTCCAGAATTAAATAAGGAAATCGTAGCGAATTATCCTAAACAATTTGAATGCTTATCAGAATGTAAGGGTAAGGTTGAAAAGATTGTATTTGTTGCGAGTGGATCTTCATACAATTCAGCTTCTGTCGCAAAATATTTTATTGAAAATCAATGTGATCTAGATGTTGATGTTATTTATCCAAATGTGTTTAGTCAGCAAAAGACGCATAAAAAGAGTGATACAATTCTATATGTATTTATTTCTCAAACGGGAGCTACAAGACAAGTCTATGACGATGTAATGGATCTACAAGAAAAAGGATATATGGTTGCATCTATCATTGGTGATTTGGAATCTCCAATTGCGAAAGTCAGCAAGAATCCAATTGATATGGGATGTAAACATGAAGAGTATAAATATAGAACCATTGGTGTATCGACAAGTATTGTTACATGCTGGTTATTAGGATGCTATTTATCCGGCTTCCAAGATATGGATACTTTACTAGCTGTTAATAGTCAGTTGGATGGTATTGTAGAACAAGCTCTAGTTTGGTATGAGAATCATAAATTTGATTTAATGAAAAGAAATGTAGCTTTATTTACTGGATCATATAGTTTATGGCCAATTAGTGTTGAAGCGGATATTAAATTCATGGAAATGATTCCTTATATGACAAAAACTTATGAGTTAGAAGAATTTGTTCACGGACCTCAAAATGAGTTTAATAACAACGAATTGTTCTTTGTTGCTTCAAAGAAAGGGTTTGAAGACAATAAGACAGAAGCCATTTCTAAATTCTTAAAAAATGAAATTGGATGTTGTTATATGGTGGGTGACATCACGCTTGATGAAAATGATTTTAAATTTGAATGTGATGAACCATACTTCTATGAATTAAAACACTTATGTTTCTATCAAGTTATTGCTTATATGTTGGCAAATGATCATGGAAGAGACTTGAAACAAGGTTTAAATACACAATTAACAAACTATTTTAATAAGACTATGCAATAATCTTAGAAAGGTTTGTTGAGTGAATTATTAAGAAGAAACAATTGCATAGCGCAGTTGTTTCTTTTGTGTTATGGGAATGGGAGTAGTTGATTATGAAAAAAGGGTATATTTACACGGCGTTAAGTGCCATTATATTCGGCTTGATGCCACTATTAACGAAGATCATTATTGCAAGAGGAGCAACCTCACTGACAATAGCTTTCTTTAGAGTGTTCTATGTAACTATAGTATTGTTCTTTGTTTTGAAAATAAAGAAGATTGATTTGTACTTAGAAAAAAGGGACTTACTATCTGCAATACTTATTTCAATATTTGGTTCTGGACTAACAATCATTATTTTAAATGAAAGCTATAATTATGTGGATACAGGAATCGCAACAAGCCTTCACTTTTTATATCCATTGTTTGTAGCTATATTATGTTGTTTCTTTTATGGGGAGAAAATAAAAAAGAAACAAATAATATCACTATCATTTGCGTTAGTAGGTATCATTTGTTTCATGAGTAAAGTCAATGGGAGTTTATTTGGATATTTTTTAGCCATCACATCCGGATTAACCTATGCCTTTTACTTGGTTAAAATGGATAAGACTGGATTAGTGAAAATGAACGCTTTAAAGCTATCCTTCTATTTGGCACTCTTTACTACAATAGAAATCTTTACAATGAATCTGTTTATGCAGGACGTTGTATTTAAAATGGATGCCTTATCTTACGGCCTATTATTAGTACTAGCCTTATCCTCATCCTTTTTAGCAACAGTATTACTACAAAAAGGTGTACTATTATTAGGAAGCACAAGAGCTAGCTTCATATGTTTGTTAGAACCAGTAACCTCCATGATAGTTGGAATCTTATGGTTGAATGAAGCACTCACATTCAATAAAGGTCTAGGAGGCTTGGCAATCATAATTTCATTGATTATTTTCTTAAAAGAATAAACAAGAAAGAGATTTTTAAATCTTGAATATTCGGTTCTTTTTAATTAAGCTAAAACTTTTTTATCCATTACAGCCCCTTTGTATATGATGCTGGGTAAAAAATAGAAGGATATAACGAAAATTGTTATATCCTTCTATTTTTTTAACTTATCCACCTCTTCGTAGAATAATGTTCCATTTAGTTTGTTTACTTGGATTGTCTTTTCAATCCATAATCTTAATACGTCAGATGCAGTTGAGATTTCGTCTAGTTTTGTACTGATTAGAGCAAAGTCTGGGATTTCATCATCCGATATTTTTCCGTCCATTGTGATTTGAATTAAACGATTTACTAATGGTTGAATATCATTTAGTGTTGCGACTGTACTTAATATAATGCTTGGTAAATCTTGTACGTCTACTTGTGGAATGTATTTTTGTCCAATTTCACATTTGTGTGTACAGTGATAGTTACATAGTTCTGGTGCGTGATATAAATCAGCTAGTTGTAGAACAATGTCTGGTGCAGCTGTTTGTTTACCTTTTTCAATTCGGTAGATTTTGTCTGGTGAAATCCCATTTAGTTCTTCACTTGCACTTTCTCTGGTATATCCAGCTTTAACTCGATATTCTTCGTAGGGAGTTTGAAACTCCTTTTTGTTTTGTTCACTCATTATTATGCCCTCATTTCGTATTTCGCAAAAAGTGCGAAAAAGTGTATTTTTTTACGCATTCTTTTGTCTGTAGAAAATGCTCTACAAAAATTATGATATAGATGCTTGAAGATATCAAGAAGAAAGATTGGTGTTAGTTATGAAAACTGTTGATAATCGTTTACGCATGATTCGTTTAATAGAGAAGATTGAAAGAAATAGAAAGTTGGCGGACCAAATGCATGTAAAGGATGTGTCGGAGTTTAAAAAGCAGAGTAATGCTAATAAATAGGAGGAAAAGAAAATGATGAAAAGAGAAGGTTTATTAAGTGGTTTGAAAGGTTTAAGTAAGAATGTTTATTCTAGGGAAGAGCTTCTTCCTGAGATGGAACAATTGGAAAGGGAAATGGCTCAGATTGTATTTGAAGATGAATCTATTGAGGGTATGCATTTATCAGATATCATGGATCAGATGAATGTGATGAATGATTTATCTGGAAATAGAGCGAGTGTGGAATTGAAGAGATTATCTAAATTGTTTGATGTGTTTTCGAATCTAATTTGTGCTGAACAGTCTGGAATGTTTGGTGAGGATTTGGTTGAGAAGTATTTGAGTCGTATGAAATCAAATCATGTTGTTTTAAGAAATCTTCAGTTGTCAGATGGTGTTCATAATACGGAGATTGATTTTCTTGTATTAAAGCAGGGTGTGGCAACAATTGTTGAGGTTAAGAATTCTAAGAAAGATGTTTATATTGATGAAGATGGTGACATGTACAAAACAGGAAGATATGAACGTTTTGATAGTCACTTGGGTGCTAAGATGGATTTTAGAGCGGAAATCATTAAACAACTTCTAAAGGATGCTGGATTTGAGAATATGAGAATCGAAAAGGTTGCTGTATTCACAAACAATCGTATTCAAATCAAGAAGGATTATCATGGCTTTAGAGTTTGTTTCTTGTCTAGACTACCTCATTTGATTGATGATTTTTATGGTAATGGAGTGATTCAATTCACTAAGCATTTACAGCAGATGGCTGATTATATCCAGAGTAAAGATTTGAATGAGTATTATCCATTTGAAATGGATGTACAAGAGTTTAAAGAAGCTTTTGTGGATGCATACCTAAAAATAAAGGGTTATGATCAACCAGTTGAGGATGGTTTGTTTACTAGATTTAGAACAGCAATTCACAGTTTATTCAACATGCCCACTACACAGTATGTTTCATTATGAGAATAATAAACCGAAAATTCAAGCAACTATTTAAACATATCTAATGTAAAATGGATAGAATGATTAGACAGTGTATTAGATATTATAAATGTGTTGTTAGTTGTAATTATGTGGTTGATATTTGTATATAAAATAACTACAAAACAGTCAAAAAAGCTATTGCATTGTCCTAAGGACAATGTTGTATACTGGCATCGAAGGGGGGGATTCATACGGGTTACAAAGTGAAATGGGTTGAAGATAATCTTGGAGTTACAAGAAAGGCGCTTCGTGGATTTGAGAAAGCAGGATTGATGCCCAAAAATACAGGCTGTCAATATCGTGATTATGATGAAGATGATATTGATCGTATTTGGACTATTAGAGTATTCCAAGGTATGGGATATACACTTAAAGAAATAGCAAATATGGTTAATGATGAAAATTTTAACTTTGATGATTCCATAGCACAAAAAATAGAAGAACTTGAAAAAGAGAAGCGTAAAGTTGAAATGCACTTAGGTTATGCAAAGACAATTAAATTGACAGGAAGATTTCCTTTTAAATCTGGAAAAAATGGAAAAATGAACTTTAATGAATTTCAACAAGTTGCTTTAGAACGATGGAATATTTATGATGATTCTCAAGGAGCTGAGTATGCAAAGATTGCAGATACAATATTATCAAAACCGGCTAGCAAATGGGAAAAAAGTGATTTAGGTCGTGTGGTTTCTATGGCGGAATCAGTGATGCAAATGGACAATGATTTGCTTCTCGCTGAATATGTTTTGCCTAGAGCTATAGTTAAGCGACAGCATTTAGGAGCTAATCATCCAGATATACAGTGTCTTGTTAAATTAATCTATGAAAATCAAAATTCAATTATGTCAGATTTTGATAAAGATGTAACATTAACAAAACAACAATTTGCTAGATTTTATTCTACAAGTTACATGTCAGGAGATATTGCAAGACTTAAAGCTACGGATTTTAACGAAGAGGATTGTCGTTTTATTGCTGAAGCCGTTTCATTTTTTGGGGGATTTGAAAACTATTATGCGTTAATAGATGCTGAACGTCATTACGGAAGATAGAAAGGAGTGTGTAACATATGAGTAATCTAGGCGGATATCAACGATTAACAACGATTGCAAAGAAAGTAGGAGGACCTACAAATTTAGTACTACTAATAGCAGGCTCCGGAGCAGTTGTATACAAGGGAGGAGAAATTCTTGTTAGAAAAGCTATAAAAAATGTTAATAAGTTATATGCTGAAAATTCATCTGAGATCAGTAGTCAGATTTATATAGTGAATAAGCAAGGTGTGAGTAACGAGAATTTGGCTTTCGAATTAGGTGATAGATTCAAGGTTTTAGAATTTGATGGTGATGCGATTCTAATAGAAAAAATTGGTGATTCAAATAATCCATATGTTGTATCATCTGAATTTTTAGAATAAATATCTAATTATAAAAAATAGGAGGTAACGAGGATGAATGAAAGATTTCCGGGGATTGATCGGTATTGTGACCGTTGTAATGCATATTTAAATGATCAATCAGAATTTGATGACCATCATTATGTATGGAAGTGTACAGAATGTGGACACAAGAATAGTATTTCTTCTGATGACATTTATGAATCAGAAGAAGACTTCAGAAAATTTAATAAATAATATTGGAGGCAAACAAATGACTAGAGAAGAATTAAAAGAACAAATTGATGAACTTATGCAACAGTATGCTAATGAAGAAATTGATGGGGATACATATGCACAGAAGATGTTAGAGTTGACCACATCAGCTCAGAACGATAACAACTAAACTTGATTATCGGAAAAAATATGAGAAGGTGATGGTGAATGCACCTAAACAGGAGCATGAGACTCATTTGAAGCAGGATTCTTACGAAGAAAACTTCAATAGACAAAGCAAACTTCGTCCTATTACGGAGAAGGAGTTCAATGCGAAGGTTGTTGAGCTAGAAAAGGAGCTTGATGAATTATCGAATACTGAGGATTCTCAAAATAAGGCTAAAAAGTCTTTTGAGAAGCGTTACACAAAATTAGTTCATAATCTTGGTAGTTACAAAGATTATGAAGTTCGATTTAAATATGCATAGTCGATTGGCTATGCATTATTTTTTGAGATAATATTGTTTGTAAAGGAGTTTATTTATGGGTAAGTTTGAATATTATTTGATTGGTATTAATGTTGTAGGGTTTACTCTTTATTTAATAAATATGTGGCTATATAATCATACGGAAAAAGGAAATGTGGATAGTCTTTTAACAATTGTATCATTGCTTGGTGGTTCAGCAGGGGCTTTATTGGCTATCTTATTATTTGATAGAAAAGCAGTGAAAGAAAATATGATGTCTAGAGTATTTGTATTGTGCGTGTTTGTTATTCAGCTTGTGTTATTTTTAATGTATAAAGGACATCGTGCAGATACATTGAATTTTGAAATATGGAGAGTATTTACTGAACATAAATATGCATTGATTTATCTAGGGATTATTAATCTTATTACTTTTGTAGCTTTTGCGATAGATAAGATGAATGCGATTGGACATAGATCAAGAATTCGTATTGTTACTCTTCTAGGACTAGCATTTATTGGAGGTTCTTTAGGAGGCTTATTGGCAATGTATTTATTGAATCACAAAACTACAAAAGATTATTTTACAGTAGGAATACCATTAATTATATTGATGCAGGTAGTGCTTTTATTCTATGTATTGAATATTGGATAAGAAAAGACTTCAGATCGAATGTGATTTGAAGTCTTTTTCAGATAAATTATTTACTTTTAGCGGCATGTCTATAGTTTTTATATTTGATACGTTCTAAAAATGATTTTGAAGGACTATCATATTTTTTCTTTCTTGTTGAATAATTATTTTCTAAAAGCACTTTAAGAAAACAAAAGAAACAAGCTAAAAATAGATAAATGATGCCACGAGTTAAATCTTTATTCATTGTGAATACCAACTTTCCAAAGTCTTTATTTATAATCAAAGTCTATCATAAGAACAGTGGCTTGGAAATACGAGTTAGATTCAAAATCATCAATTGTTACGGTTAATCAAGAATCAAATGTATAAATTCTTTGTTAGTGTCATATGGCCTTATTTGAATAAATGCGGGTGACGCAAAATATAAATATATTGAAATTTAAGGAATATTTATAATGTAATCAAGAAAGGAAGTAAATGACAATGAGATGGATAGTTATCGGAAATGAAATGATTGCTTCTGAATTTGTTAGTAAATTGGATGAGTTAGGAAAGTTGTCTGAATGGGTTAAGAATCCATGCGATGAAATTGGTTTAAAGAATGATGCTGATATTGCGTATGTGTCAATTTATGGTAGAAGAAGATTTGATGTGATATGTGAATTATTACAAAAAGGATATAATGTAATTTCTGAAAAGCCTATGTTTAATTCGGAAAAAGAATTGTTAGAAGCAAAGAAAATTGCAGAGAGAGAAGCATGTGTATTTGGTGAAGCTAATACCATATTATATATGCCACTATTAAAAGAACTCAAAAGCAAGATGCAAGATATAATAGGAAATTTAAAATTTATGCATGTTGAATTTGGCAGTTTAAAAGAAGAGAATATAGGATTACCAGTTTTTAGAAAAGATAAATCTGGTGGTTCTTTATATGACGTTGGGATTTACGCTTTAACGATTGTACAAATGTTTGTTGATTCTCCATGTTTGGATGAGAAGAGTGTTTTAATTAAACATTTGTCAGGTGTAGATGAAAGGTGTAGTGTTCAATTAAAATATAAAGATTGTCTTGCTGGAGTTGATATTTCAATAAGAAACAAATTGGATAAAAGATGCATTATTTCAGGAGATAAAGCATATGTTGATATTTTAAATTATCCGAGATGTGATAAGGCTAAAATTGTCTATCCAAGTGGAGAGTATATTGAGGTTGAAAGTGGCAAAACTGAGGATGCTCTATTATATGAAATTCAAGGCTTTGAACAAAAAGTTAGAAATAAAGACCTGAATGATTTGGAAATCACGAAAGAAGTGTTGAAAATAATGGACAAAGTTCGAAAGGAGAATAAATTAGATGATTAAATGGGGAATAATTGGACTTGGGCATATTGCAAATGAATTTGCACAAGGCATGGAGCCATTGCATGAAATATATGCAGTGGCTGCTAGAGACGTAAATAGAGCTAAAGAATTTCAGAAAAAATATAATGTTAGAAAAGTTTTTGATACATATGAAGAATTAATAAACAGTGATGTAGATATAGTTTACATTGCAACTGTTAATTCTCAACATTTAAAAAATATTAGGGCATGTCTTGAAGCCGGAAAACATGTGCTTTGTGAAAAGGCAATATGGGGGGATTATAAAGAATTAAAAGAGATGTATGATTTGGCTGTTGAGAAAAACTTGTTATTATGTGAAGCAATGACGATATATCATATGCCTTTATTTAAAAAAATCCAAAATATGATTGAAGATGGTGTTCTTGGAAAAATAAAATATGTACAAGCCGATTTAGGTAGTTTAAAAGAAGATGATCCTAATAATAGGTTCTTTTCAAAAGCGTTAGGCGGTGGCGCAATGTTAGATATAGGAACATACGTTTTATCATTTCTAAGGTATTTTATGAAAGGTGAATTTGAAGAAATCACACATGTTATGATTCCGTATCCGACGGGTGTAGATGAAATGTGGAGCATTGGAGTGAAGAGTGAAAATGTCGTTGGAAATGCAAATATGACATTTAGAGCAAAATTACCAAAGCGAGCAGTTGTTGCCGGTGATAAAGCATATGTAACAATTTATAATTATGTGAGAGCAGATAAAGCGATTTTAACTTACCCAGATGGTAAAGAGGAAATAATTGAGTGTGGACAGACCAAAGACGCATTAACTTATGAAATTCAAGATATTGAAGAATGTCTGATGGATCGTAATGTTGATAAAAATTATATGCAATATACTTTAGATGTTGTAAAAATTATGGACAGTTTACTTAAAGAGGAGGGGTTATAATAGTCATTAAGAGGTGATGAATCATGGAAAAGAAAGGGAGACCAGAAGCAATTGTTAGGTATTTAATAAATCAAGAAAAAGCAGTAACTATATCTAAGATTGCTGAAGTTATGGAGGTATCCGAAAGAACAGTTCAAAATCGCTTGAATGAATGTCAAAATTTGTTAATTGGAAATGTCGAAATAGAAAAAGTAGGAAACAAAGGTATTCGAATAACAGGTGACAAAGATTATCTAGATGAGATTAAACATCGGTTTGGTAATCAAAATATAAATGAGAATGACGATAAAGAACGTCGTATGTTAATTTTGATAGATATTTTATTATCAAACAAACCATTATCTATGCAAGATATTTCATTTAAATACTTTGTTTCTGTTTCGATTGTGCAAAGAGATATAGATTGGATTACTTTTTATATTGATAAGAATACACGAACAATTGAAGTTATACGAAAACCCAAAGTAGGAGTATATGTTGAAGGTAATGAAGCTGAAATAAGACAATTAATTGAGAAGAATATACTATGTTTAGCAAACTATTATAAGGTTGATCACCATCAAAATGTAGTTTTTGATGAATCCATTGCATATGTGTTAAAAATAATTGGTTTAGATTGTCATTTACAATCGGCGATTGTTGTCGAAGAGATGATCAGAAATAAATTGAATAGGTTTTTAACTGATGAAGCAAGAAAAGAGTTTATTTTACAAATTTTGATTAGTGATAGAAGATCTTTTGAGCATTGTAAGTTTAGAAATAACATTCAATGTGATCAAAATAAAGAAAAAGAAATATTTGATAAGATCCTAGCTGACAATAGATTTAATCTTGATGATATGGATAAAAAGTATTTGTGGCTTCGATTAATACGTGGGCGATATATTAAAAGAAAATCGCATGAATATGATGATAAATATCTAGAAATGGCTAAGGAATTATTAGAATCTATTATGGATATTTGTCCGAATGATGAAATAGATTATTTAATTGATAATTTAGCGTATCATATATCCCAAGCAGATAAAAGAAGTATTGTTAATATGAGCCCAAATAATCCAATATTATCAGATATAAAAAAGCAGTATGGTAATTTTTACTCTATGACATTAACTACTTTATATCAAATGGAAAAGAAATATAACATAAAGTTAAATGAAGATGAAGTCGGATTTATAACAATATATATTTGTGCTATTTATGAGAAAAATATTAGAAGTAAAAAATGTAGTGTGCTATTAATCTGCGATGAAGATCCTGGACAAATAGAATTATTGAAAATTAAATTGTTTTCAAATTTTCCAAACTTTGAGATAGATAAAATTATTACTAGTTTTGATTTATGGTCTGTTCAATTGGAGGATTATGGATTAATTTTAAGTACAAGTACTATCAAGTTGAATGAAAAGTATAAGGGAAAAATGGTTCGTATTTCTTCCATGTTAAGTAAAGACGATTGTCAAAATATATCACAGAATTTAATTAATTATTGTGAATTAAAAAGCAGATTTAATGATGATTTAGATTTTATATATTTTGACTCTATTTGTTCAAACAAAGATGAAGTATTGAACGAATACTTAGATAAAGCTGAAAAAATGGGTTATGTGACTAATCTATATAAAAAATCCGTATTTAAAAGAGAAGAATTAGCTCCAACAGATATCGGAAGATTAATAGCAATCCCTCATGGAAATGATGAGTATATTAAGAAGCCATGCATATTTATGGTGAGAAATAAAAAGTCAATATTATGGGGAGATGATTATGCAAAAAGTATACTGTTTTTAATGGTTAAATTTAAAACTAGCAAAGAAAATAGAAGATTCTTCCAAAAACTATATTCAGCGGTAGGAAAAACAAACATGATTCAAGATATTAATAGTCAAGAAGACCTCGAAAGGTTTAAACAATATTTATTTAAAGAAAATTAAGTGCTAGAGGATTATGAAATGGAAATACAAGAAGTATTAAATGTATCAAGAATTAAAATTTTGCATCAAAGTATTAATAAGAAAAAAGTTATGGAACTTATGACTGACTGCTTTGTTAATGATGGTATTGTGTTTGATAAAGAAATGTTTATTAAAGATTTAAATATACGTGAACAAGAGTTTTCAACTTACATTGGATATGAAATTGCTATTCCGCATGCGATATCTAAATCAGTTAAAAAACCAGCAATTGCAATTTTAAAACTTGATCAAGAAATAGATTATGGTGGTGGAGATGAGCCGGTAAAATTGTTTGTTATGCTGGCAATTCCTGAGAATTCAAATGATCAACATTTAAAAATGTTGAGTTTAGTAGCAACAAAACTTATGCATAAAGATTTTAGACAAGATTTAATGAACTTAAATAGAGAAGATGAAATTTATGCATTATTAGCAAGCTCTTTAAAATAATAAATAAAAAAATCAGGGCCCGGTTTATATATTTATAATTTTATAGATAATACGTAAAATTTTAGGAGGCAAATTATGATTAAAATTATCGCTATAACTACGTGTCCTACAGGTGTGGCGCATACTTATATGGCAGCTGAAGCAATTAAGACTGCTGCTGAAGAGAAAGGTTATGAAATTAAAGTAGAAACACAAGGAGCTTTAGGCTCTGAAAATACATTGACAACAGAAGATGTGAAAAGTGCAGATTATGTTTTGATTGCCGCAGGAAAAGATGTGAAAAAAGATCGCTTTTTGGGTAAAAAAGTGTATGAAACAGATGTGTCGCGTGCTATGAAAGAACCTGAAAAGGTGATTGAAGATACATTAACATACGCTAAGATGTATGGAGAAGAGCAGAAGAGTGAAGTGGCAAAGAGTGTGTTTAAGCACGATGAAAATTCTGCTGTGTCAAAAATTTATAAGCATTTAATGACAGGTGTTAGTTTTATGATACCAGTTGTAGTAGCGGGTGGTATTTTACTTGCTATTAGTTTTATATTTGGGTTAGATTCTAGTGACGTTAATGATCCATCTTATAACGTGTTTGCAGCAGGGTTAAATTTCCTAGGTGGTGGAGATGGAGCATTAGGATTAATGGTTCCAGTACTTGCTGCGGGTATTTCTTATTCAATCGCTGATAGAGCTGGTATTACTGCTGGTTTAATGTGTGGATGGGTAGCCAAAAGTATTGGTGCAGGATTCCTTGGTGGTATGGTAGGAGGCTTTTTAGCTGGTTATATTACTTTAGCATTGATTAAGTATATTAACGTACCTAAGAGTATTGAATCAATTAAGGTAGTTTTGATTATTCCTGTATTATCAGTAGGTATTTCTGGACTATTGATGCAATTTGTAATTGGAACACCAATCTCAGCATTACTAGATGTACTACAAAATTGGTTGTTAAGCCTTGGAACTGGTAACAAAGTATTGTTAGGAATTATTACTGGTTGTATGATGGCATTTGATATGGGAGGACCATTAAATAAATCTATTTTTGCATTTAGTATGATTGCATTTGAAGCTGGTGATTATGTGCCATTTGCTGCAGTAATGGCTGGTGGTGTTACACCTCCATTAGCATTAGCTTTATCTACGCTTGTATTTAAGAAAAAATTTACTCCAGAAGAAAGAGAAATGGGAAAGTCAGCTTGGATTTTAGGTGCTTCTAATATTACAGAAGGTGCTATTCCATTCGCTGTTGGTGATCCACTTCGTGTTATTCCATGTATTATGGCAGGAAGTTCTGTTTCAAGTACTTTATCGTTATTGTTTAATTGTGCGTGTAGAGTTCCTCATGGAGGTTTATGGGCAACTTTAATTCCAAATGTATTTGATAATCCATTAATGTGGGTGGTATCTATTGCTTGCGGAACTGTAGTTGGCTGTATCTTAATTGGAATTGTAAAAAAAGATAAGGTGAGTGATTAATGCTTTGTAACATGAAAGATTTGTTGATTGTTGCACAAAAGAACAAATTTGCAATACCTGCATTCAATATTAGCTCATATGAGATGTTTACAGCTGTTATTGAAACTGCTATAAAATTTAACTCTCCAGTCATATTTGAGATTCATCCAGATGAATTAGCATTTATTGGGGCAGATTTTATTGAATCAATGAAATCTCGAATTAAGTCTTCAAATATTCCAGCTGTGATTCATCTAGATCATGGGGCTAATATGGAAGATATATTGAAAGCTATTCAAGCTGGTTTTACTTCGGTAATGATTGATGGATCGCGTTTACCTTACGATAATAATGTAGAAATTACAAAAAGGGTTGTAGAGTAGAGATAGCTCATTTCGTTGGAGTGTCAGTAGAAGCAGAATAAGGAACAATTGGTGTAAATGCAGATATAATTGAAGATGGTACAGACGAAATCGTATACACAGATCCTTCTTTGGCCTTGGATTTTGTTGAAAAGACAGGTGTTGATACATTAGCGGTGGCCATAGGAACTGCACATGGTTTATATCCAAAAGATTACAAGCCTAAGTTGCAATTAGATTTAATATCAAGAATTTCTAAATTAGTTGATTTGCCATTAGTATTGCATGGTGGAAGTGGTAATCCAGATGAAGAAATAAAAAAAGCTGCAGAACTAGGTATTTGCAAGGTAAATATTTCAAGTGATATAAAAAATGCATATTTTTGTAAATTACGCAATATCATAAATGAAAATGATAAGGCTTATGAACCGAATGTAATATTTCCGAAATGTATGGAAGAAGTGAGTAATGTAGTAAGTCATAAATTTGATTTATTAGGATCAAAGGATAAAGCATTACTATATTGATTTTTAAAATAATAAATGATGACTAGTTCGAAGAGTGTTGGAATGTAAAATCAACACTCTTTTTATAAGTTGAATTATTTGTGTTATTTCGCAAAAACTGCGAAATAACTAGATTATTTGCGCACTCTTTTATCTGTAGGAAAAGCTTGTTACGAATTAAGATATAGATGCTTAAAGATATCAACGAGCAAGTAATAAACATACAGATATTAAAAGGAGAAAAAAGAGTATGAAAACATTATTAAGTATTTTAAAAGGAATTAAGAATGGCGTTTCTAGTGGTGTTAGAAAAGTTAAATCTAGCAAAAGATTGCAGGGAGCTTTAGTTCTAGTTTGTATTGTGGCAGTTGTATTTGGCGTTTGGTTTGGTGGATATTCTAAAGGGTTAGAGAAAGATACCACAATTCAAAAAACTGTTGTTAATTATCAGGATATTGAGAAGATTTCATTTCAGGAAGCTACAAATACTGAGGTTGGAGTTATTCATAAACCGATAGAGGTTGGAAAAGTTAAATTTGATAATCCTCTAACAACAAGTAATTGTGTCTTTACATATAACATTTCAGTTGAAGCTGGATATGATTTGAAAGATATCAAGGATGATGGTGGTAATGAATTAACTCAGACAATTACAGTAACATTGCCTAAGGCTACAGTTTATGAGCCAAAGGTTGATGAAGAGTCATTTACAAAGTATTGGGATGATGAAAAGATCACTGCTAATATTGGAGTGGATGATATTCATGCTAAGAAACTCGAAATGATTGAACATGCTAGAGAAGCAGCAATCGAAGGCGGTTTATATGAGAAGACTGCTGATCATGCTAAGGTAGTGATTACAGATTATATTCATTCACTTAAGGGTTATGAAAACTACAATGTAGTATTCAATGAAGTGGATAAGGAGGTGTAAATACTATGAACAAGGTGGTAGTTGTTAAGGATTTTGCTTTACGAGGAATTCATGATGTAAGTTAGAATCCTCAAAAGTATTTTGCATTAATTGCACAGGCTAAACAGTGTATGAATGCGATGTGTATTTTAGGTGATGAAGTGGTGAAATTAATAGCTCATGATAAATTAAATAATGCATAGTCATTTGTTTGGCTATGCATTTTATTATGTCTTGAAATAAAAAATAGCCGGTTTATTACCGACTATTCAATAGGAATAAATTTGTTTTCTTCAACTTTCTTTGGTGCTTCTTTAGGAACTGTGACAACCAATTCTCCATTATTGAAAGAGGCTTTAACATCTTCTGTACGAACATCATTTCCAACATAAAATGAACGAGAATAAGATCCGCTAACACGTTCTTGACGAATGATACGACCTTCTGTATCTTTGCCTTCTTTATTCGTGTTATGAGAAGCTGTTACTTTTAAATATCCATCCTTCAATTCCATCTGGATATCTTCTTTCTTAACACCTGGCACCTCAATGGATAATTCATAATTTCCATCTTTTTCTACAATGTCCGTCTTCATAACTGAAGAAGTTCCTTGTGAATCTGTTGTAAAGAAATCATCAAATAAATTGTCAAATACTGGATAGTAACGCATATCTAACACCTCCTATGTACTTCTTATTTCTTAATACACCTATAGTATAGTTCTTTTATTAGCAGAGTCAAGTGCGGAGTGCTAAATTGAACAAACTTTTTTATTTGTTCAATTATATAGAATATGAAAATTAAAGAATGGATATTCATAAAATGAATGATTAATCGAAAGAATCCATACTATAATTAGTAAAAACGGAGGAATTGATATGTTTGGTTTTTATGCGTAAAAAAAGCGCCTTAAAACCGATGATTAAAGGCTTTTAGTGCTTTTCCTAATGATATTCAATTGAGATTTTGATCATCTACACGTCAAAAATGAAACTTAGCGAAACTTAATTCATGCCCAATATGGAATATATTTTTTATATCTTGGTGCAGTATCTGGATTCATTACTTTAATGTATTTTCCTTCCACAGCACTTGTGAGCAGCCTAGATGCTTTTGATTTTTCATTTTCCCCTAATCCAAATATTTTTCTGATATCTGAATTAGAAATACCTTCAAAATTAACATATGCCAAACATGCTTGTAAGTAACAAGTTCGCATTCGGTCTTCTTTAGTTGTTAGTTCAAATGGTACTTTAGCAAACAATGTGGTTTTAGTGAATTGATTGTTTTGATTTTCTATTCGTGGTGCTAGTAATGAGTTTCTACCGGTTGCTTCAATGATTTTGTCATATCCACTTCCACGTTCTTCACAAATACCGCATTTATGCATAAATCCAGCAATGTTTTCATTTCTAGATACAGGTACTGAATCGACAATTCTTTCAATTGCTACCAATGGAGCTCCGGCATTTGCAAATTCGATACGATTTTTAAATACCTCGACCATTGGATTTGTTCCTTTTTGTTGCAAATCTTGGTGTATCATGGTGTTTGCCAATAATTCACGAATGGCAATTTCTGGGAAACTGACAACGGATTTTCTTGTCGCCTCTACGATAACTTCTTCTTGTGGAATGATTGTCATAATATACTGCACAATTTCCTCATGTGAAAAGGCATAGCCTGTACAAAATTCTCTTTCTCTAATTGCATCTAATCTAGAGTTTTCTTTATACCAAATCACTCTAACAGTTTTTCTGTGTAAAGATTCAAAATTCTTCAAATCTTTTGCAATCATTAGAGCTCCCATGTTTGTAATATCCCATGTGCCAGCATCGTTTCTTTTTATGAATTTTTCATGTTGTAAATCTTCTAATATTTTATCCCTGTCCCTAGGAATTGGCATTTCCAGTTTGTCATAATATTTTGAATAATCTAGTAATGCTATCATTTCATCTTCTTTTAAGTTTCTCATTGCGATTCGAAGTTCATATGGTGTTGAATCGAATGATCTCCATAACTCTCTTTCTTTATCTGGATACTCTTTTAGATTCTTTTTGTTTGTTCCTATACGTATATATTCTTTTCCTGCGAATTGTACTGGTTGTTTCTCTGCACAAGGAATCTCTACTAATACAATTGGCTTTTCATCCATAGAAATTTCAAAAAATCGGAAATTGATTCTTGGTGAAAGCATTCTACAAAGCCATGCTTCCAATTCTTCGTTTCCCTTTTTCGCTTTACGATACTGAAAATCGGTTCCAACGATTTTATGCGTTGCATCATTTATACCCCAAACTAGATATGCTTTAGGTTGTTCACACAGCGCAGCGGAATTGCTTAGAGCTGATATATATTCTCCAATCATTTGTGGATTTTTGTTGTTGCATTTAAATTCTATCCACTCGGTCTCTTCAGGGTACCTGATAAGCTCTCGTACAAGGCTTCGTAAATACTCTTTTGTTCGTGTTGCCATGCCATCACTCCTTTTTAAGTTCTACTATACTTGATTAAATATTTATATAATAGTCATATATTTCTAAATTATTTATAATGAAATTTTACTGCTTTACTGATATCAACTTTTAAAATCTAAGGCGTTAATCTTATTTTTTGAGTTTTGGTAATCAGTTACTTAGGATTATGACTAGTTTTATTTTACCCTATTTTTTTAAATCTTGCCCATTGTAATTATAGTTTTTAAAACATGGCAATGATAACAAGAATATGATTTACGGCATTGTTACATATAAAAGCAATTAGATATTGATTATTCTAGATTGAATAATGAACTATACAATTTTAATTATTATCTAAATGAAACGTTAGTGTTTTTTAAGGGACTCAAATATGGGTTCCTTTTTTTTGAGTTTTGGTTAATTTCTTTTGACTCACCTACATATAGAGATGTAACGAGGCACATGAGATGCTTTGATAAGGAGGAATAGGATTATGAGTATTAATAAGTGTAAGATTGGTGGAATTGTGGCTGAAGAGCCAAGAGTATGTAATGATTCATATTATAAGGAAGCGTTAGAGATTGTGCTGGATGTCAATCGTAATGATATCTATAAGTTTGAACGTATTAAGTGTTTGATTATTGAACCAAGCTTGATTGCTAAGGCAATGGATCGTGTTAAGGTTGGGGATTATTTTCTAGGAAATGGTCGCTTGATTTCATTTGAGTGTAATGAGACCACAGTTATCACGTGTCCGCATTGTGGAAAAGAAAGTACGCGCACAAAACGTGTACTACATTCAGATATTGTTATGTATGAATTTGAGGTATCACCAGGAACATTTTTACCAGATTCAGAAGGAATCAATAGCGCTGTATTTTCGGGAGTGATCCCAAATCCAATTGCTCAACAGAAGAATTGTGCTTTGATTTCATTGGTGATTAATCGTCCTATGAAGGCGCAGGAAGAGTTGAATCGTGTATTGACTGAAGAAATGAGAGGGGGCTCAGAACGCTATAACTTAGTTAGAGTGCATGGATATAAGGATGTGGCTGAAACTATAAAGGAACATATTCATCAAAAGGATCGTGTTTTTGTGAAGGGAGCAGTTTGTGAAAGAACCGTTCAGTATCCTGTGTTATTTCGATGCCATGAATGTGGTGAGAAATCCGAACAATATATTGAGTGTACAAGATATGAGGTTGTCGCAAGATGCGTGGATTTGGATAACCAGTATATACCGAATTTTAATTCGTTATGCGCAAATAATAGTTATGTTCAAATGGCGTAGGTTAATTTTTTAGAAAGTTTATACAAGTAAGGATGAAAGAAAGATAGAGGGAAATAAATTATGAAGAAAAACAGTGAAAAGATTTTGATGAGTGCAATCGCAGGAATGACAGCTTTACAGGGAGTAAGCGCAACAATGGTAAATGTATGTGCAGATGAAGTGCATGTAAGCTATGCGAAGATTGAGACAAATAAAAAGAGTGATTTAGAAGCGAAGCTTCATGATACAAAGAGGGATGTGGAAGATAAGACATTGACTTTGGATAGTGCTAAAGGACAAGTTAGCATTGCCAGTAAACAAGTAGAAATCATTGAATCCAAACAGAATGAATTGAATTCTACAGTTCAACAAAATTATCAGTCTGCCTATGATTCGATCATGAAGGAATTACAGCCTTTGATGGATGAAATCAACAGCTTAGAATCACAGATCAAAGAGGCGAAGACTGACTTGGATGCCAAAATCAGTGAAAGCCAAAGGGTAAGTGAAGAATTGGATCAAGCCCAGAAGAATTTGAATTCTAAAAAAGAAGAATTAAATAAATTGCAGGATAAACTTGCTTCCTTTGGAGAAGTAGCGGATTTAACGGCTTCATTAGAAAATGCGAAAACCGAAAAAGAAGCGGCTGAAGCTACACTTGAAAAGGCAAAAGAAAATAGTGATGCCGCAAATAATGAGCTACAAGCAGCTATTGCAGATGTAGATTTGAAACAGACAGCTGTAAATGAAGCGACTAATGCCTATAATGCAGCGATGCAGGATGTTTCTGTAAAAGAAAGTATTGTACAGGAAAAACAAGCAATTGTAGACCAATATAATGATGAGAATGGCATCGAAAATGCCAAGGCTGAATTAGAGGCGGCCCAAGCTGATTTGGCTGTTGCACAAAATACAGCTTCAACACTACAGTCTACTCTTACACAAGCACAAGCTGAATATGATGCAGCAGTAGTGGCAAGCCAAAGTGCACAGACTAACTATGATCATGCATCTGGTGAATTAGAATCTGCAAAAAGTGGTTTGGAAAGTGCTCAAGCAGCACTTGAAAAAGTTTATGCAGACTATGATGCGAAAAAGAAAGAGATGGAGGCAAAGGATAAGGAAATCACTTCGTTGAATAGTCAGATTAATACGGCTCAAAATGAAGTGAATCAAGCGCAGTCGGATTATGATAAGGCGTTGAATGATTATAATTCGACTATGTCACCTTTGGATCAGGCTAAGAAAAATCTTGCGGATTTTGAATCGAAGTATGCGACGGATTTGAATCGATTAGAAACAGGAAGTAAAGGATATTTTGATTCTATCGGCGTTGGAGCGTCAACAGATCGTATTTTTGATAAAAATAGTTCAAATGCGGCAAAAGCGGGTTTGGCGTCTTATACAAATATGGGACAAAAAGATGATGCGAGAAGCTTAGAAAATATGCAGGCATCTATTGCGTATTTAAAGGAATGCAATGAAATTCGTAAAAAAGAAGGATTGTCTGAATTAAAAGTTAGTGCATGGCTAATGGCAGTTGCCCAAGCGAATGCGAACCATGCGAAGACAAATATTGGTCATGCCGGTGTATATGCGACGGGTGAAAACCTTGCGTGGGGCTATGGTGAGGCGAATACGTCTGGTAGTCCATATAGAGGTTGGTATGATGAAGAAAAAGCAGAATATTTAGCTGGAAATCACAAATTCTCAGATACTGGTCACTATCAAAACATTGTTGAAAAACAATATACTGTGACAGGATTTGCAGTTGGAACAAACGGTCAGTTCTCAACAGCTCATTGTCAGGAGTTTTTGGATGAGGTAACTGATGTAAATCACGAAGTTCAAATGACTGTTTCTGAATTTGAACAATCCTTCAATAGCTACTACAACAACTTGAAATCTGTAGATTCTCAACATAAAGCTTTACAGGATGCACTTAAGAATGCATCTAGCTCAACGACTAAGGATGATACTTTATTAAAACAGACATTGGCATTATTGAATTCTAAAAAGGATACACTTTCTGGTTTACAGAATCAATTGTCTACATTAAATCGTTCGAAGGCTGAATTAGAAAAGGCTTCTTCTGCTAAGAAGGATGCAGTGAATCAAAAACAAAATCGTGTATTTGATGCTCAGAATGTAGTGGATCAAAAGAATAGTGCGAAAGCAGATGCTGAAAAGGCGTTGAATGATACTTTGAATGTTGTGCATGAAAAGGAAGAAGCGAAAAAGCAGGCGGAAGCTAAATTAAAGGATGCCAAGAATTCTGTATCTTCTATTCAAACAAAGATAGATACATTCACAAACAATATTGAAAATTGGGATATAAATAAAGAATCAGCTAAAAAGGCTTTGGATCAGGCAAATAAAGATCTTGTTTTCGCAAAAGAAAATGTTTCTAAAACATCTGCTACATTAGAAGACTTGAATGCGGAACTAGATGCATTAAAGGCTGCTCAAAACGAAGCACAGGCTAAGGCGGAAGAGAATAATCGTGTTCTAGATACTTCTCAAGCTGACTTTGATCAGAAGAATCGTGTGTTTGAGGCAGCTCAGAAGAAGGTATCGGACTATGAAGATACAGTAAAGGGTGTTGAAAGTGTAAAAAAAGAAATGGAAACACTAGGTACTCGTATTGATGAATTGACAAAATCAAAAGCTGATTCTGAAAAGAAGATTGCTGAGTTAAAGACTTCGATTTCTGAATGGAATGATTCATTAACCGAAAACAAAGCTTCTGCATTACCATATGAACAAATGAAGAATGTATTGAATGATGTCATGTCCAAAGGTACAAAGGCAGATTTAAGCAACATTCAAGATGCGTCTATGCGAGCTTTACTTGCGCAGTTATCAGGTAATGTGGATGAGCTACAAGAAATCAATGCAGCCTTATCTTTGGCAAAAGATAACTATGCCAAAAAATACAATGTGTATTTGGATGCCAAACAAGACTTAATGGATGCAGAAAAGGCCTATAACGAAACGATGCATGCGTTGAATGATTACTTGAAAGAGCCTGCAACAGTTAAGGTAAAAGATGATACAGCTACGACAAGCAGTTCAGTCAATACGGGAGTTGAAACAAATGCCTTTGTACCTATGATGACTAGTATGTTGGCAGCTCTTGGTGTGATTGGGACAATCAATAAAAAACGAAAGGAAGATTAGTAAACTGGTTCAAAAGTCAAGGACAAATATCTGACAGTTCTTGCTAAATGAGTGT
>OHJI01000112.1_pt1 | contig 49651 bp, 49 predicted proteins | sample 1568571 | NCBI WGS metagenome assembly OHJI01 (sample SAMEA3879583, study PRJEB24766) | human gut metagenome | biome: human-associated habitat; feature: feces | place: USA | collected 1985/1987
TATATCCCGTGAAATGCCCGTATTTCCGGGCTTTTTGGAGATAATCAGAGTTGTTTTACAGAAATATCTAAAATAAATGTTATTCAAAAAGCGGAACAACGAGAAGATTTTTCTCTCTGTTCCGCTTTCTATAATTTCTTATATTTTCAGTTATTTTGTCCTTTTTATTTTATTCTTTTTTATTTCGCTCTTTTACTTCGCTTTCTTCTTTCTTCCATTCTTTGAAGGCTTCTGCTTCTTTACGCTGTAACCAAAGCTTCCAAGCTTCTTACCCAGCAGAAAATATTCTCCATGGGAATAAGTCACCAGCCCGCTCTGATTCAGTTCGAATTTACCTTTTTCATTCATATAGGAATCATCAACGGTAACGCCTACTACATCTGCCAGAAACATATCATGGCTTCCAAGATGTAATATCTGGTTTACCTTGCAGGCAATGTTTACCGGACTTTCTGCAATTCCCGGTGCCGATACCTGCGGAAGGTTCAGTGGTGTCAGATGCATGGCATCAAACTTGTCAACGTCACGGCCGGATTTTACGCCACAATAATCCGTGGCGCAGACCAGATCCTTCGTCACAAGATTTACAACAAATTCGCCGGTTTCCGCGATTATTCCATGGGAATATCGTTCCGGACGGACAGATATGGAAAGCATTGGCGGATTCGTACATACCGTTCCTGCCCACGCTACCGTAATAATATTCGGTTTTTCTGTCGGTCTCTGGCAGCTTACCATCACTGCTGGAACCGGATACAACATATTACCCGGCTTCCATGTTTCTTTCGCCATTTCAATTCTCCTGTATAAGTTGTTATCTTATTTCTGTCTCTGATATGGGCATTTATACCTGCTTTCATCCTGCCATAAGCATTTACGCTTGCTGCAATCCTGCCATTAATGTCGGAATCATCTGTTTCTTACGGGATACTACTCCCTTTAAGTAAAAGCTGCCTGATTCATCCGGCTCTCCAAAGCACTCCTTTAAAAGGCTGCCTGCCTGTGCTCCGGCATAGATTACTTCCGAATTCTCATCCAGAATGTCCGTCAGCATCACAAATACGGCATCCAGTTTCTGCTCTCCCAATGCAATTTCCAGATATGGCTGCAGCTTCTTCTTCGCCATGCCAAGCTGCACGTCACTCATGGCACTAAGCTGTGCTACACCAAAATCAAATTCATCGGTATGGAAGGTTTTAAAATCCTGATAAAACAGTTCTTCTGTTGTCTTTTTCTTAAAATCACTGCCGGCTTCAAACATCTTCTTGGCCAGCTCTTCAATATCTACTTCTGCAATCTTCGCCAGTGCTTCTGCTGCTGCCCGGTCCATCTGTGTACAGGTCGGTGAACGGAACATCAAGGTATCTGAAATAATTGCTGCCAAAAGAATTCCGGCTGTCTTTTTATCAATGATTGCTCCCTTTTCCTGATACATCTGATAAATAATCGTTGAAGTACAGCCCAATGGCTGGTTCCGGAAAAATACCGGAGCAATCGTCTCAAGGCTGCCCAGTCGGTGATGGTCAATAATTTCTAAGATTTCTGCATCTTCAATTCCATCTACTGCCTGGGATTTTTCATTATGGTCAACAAGGATCACCTGTTTTTTCTGTAAATTTAAAAGATTTCGTCTGGAAAACATACCGACATATTTTCCATTCTCATCCAGTACCGGGAAATCACGATGACGCACTTTAGACATAGTCTCTTTCACATCATCCACATAATCCTCTAATTCGAATGTAATCAGATGCTCCTTTTTCATAATATATTTAATCGGCATACTCTGATTAATCAAACGCGCCACGGTAAATGTGTCATATGGTGTGCTGATAAGCATACAGTCTTTCTCTTCTGCAAGCTGCACAATGGTCTTTGTAATCTTCGCTCCGGAACAGACAATCACACAGCTTGCATTCATTTCCAATGCACAGAACTGTGATTCATAACGGTCTCCTAAGATAACCATATCGTCATCTTCAATATACTGCTCCATCATATCCGGTGTGGTAGCCGCAACAACAACCTTACCTTTTATGAAGTAACCATGCTCATTTCCTGTTACAAGAGTTCCATTTAAAGTCTCAACAATATTCTTATACTGCGTCCGGGCAGTTGCAAGAATCCGGTTGTCCAATACATCCATATAGGATTTTGCAATATCACTGGTAACAACCATTCCCTGCAGATTGTTCTCATTGTCAGTAATCGGCAATGACACGACATCTAAATTCTTCATCAGCTCCCATGCCCGTTTAATGGAAATGTGACTGCTGACGCCCTCCGTTCTACGATATTCAATATCCTTAATCTGTGCACCGACATCTGTTATCAGTTCCGGTTCCGGTACATCAAAAAATTTTAGGACATACTTCGTCTCTTCGTTCATATGTCCTGCTCTTTTCGGTATAAAAATACCGTCCTCTGTTTGATTTTTTAAATCTGCATAGGCAATCGCCGCACAAATAGAATCTGTGTCCGGATTCTTATGTCCAATTACCCATGTCTTTCTCTTTCCCTGTGTCATATAATTCCTCGTTTTAACTACTGCTTAAAAATTAAATACTCCAAGAGAATATAGAATAAATGCCACCAATACTACAAAATTGATAACAGAAAACCAGGTTAAGCATTTTGCATAACCTTTTACGGTATTCAAGCTCTTCTCTAAAGTATCATTTTCCTCTAACTTAACGGTAAGCTCTTTAATTAAGTCCTGCATATTGCGGTAGCACTTTACATCTTCGGTATGTATTTTCTCAGCCAGTTCCAGTTTCATGCTGTCTAACTGCTGGGAAATTTCCTGTAAAGATGCCTGCATCTGTGCAGTCTGTTCTGCGGTTCTTCCGGTGGAATCACTTACGTCTGCTGCAATCTTTTCAGACAGTGCATTCAATTTTTCTTCTACACGGTTAATCATTTCTTCCATCTGACCGTGTACTCCGGTAAGAAGAACATCTGCTTCTGATTTACGTGCATTTAAAACATGCTGCAGTTCTTTTGCTTTTTCTTCTCTTTCATCTACGATATTCTGTAATTCCTGCACTTTGTCTTCTTTTGTAACAAGCAAAGCCTGAAGCTGTTTTGCTTTCTCACGGAATTCATCAATCTGCTTTAATAAGAAATCTTCCTTATCCATTCCTTTATCCACCTTACTGTTTGTCCTCTCTGACCTGTTATGCTGTTCGTTTTCTTTTAACGAAGGGGCTGCCTTTCTGGTCTCTGTATTTCTTATCTGTACCTTCTGTTGTGTCACCGGCTCTTTTCTGCTCCGGTCCGGCGTCCCATAACTCTTCGCATTTTTACGGTAAAACATCGTTTTCAGCACATCAAAAAAGCTTTTCACTACCGTCTTCCTCCTGCGGAATCTCTTCCATTCCTATTACTGCTAGACACATTCTAGCATTTACCCTGTGATTTGTCCAGCAAATGCTCAACCATTGCTTTCTCCTTTGCTGTCAAATCTGCATCTGCCAGCAAATCCGGTCTTCGTTCCATGGTTCTTTTAATGGATTGTTCTCTCCTCCATGCTTCTACCTTTGCATGGTCTCCGGAAAGTAAAATAGCTGGAACTTTCTTTCCCATCCAGTCTTCCGGTCTGCTATACTGCGGATATTCCAATAAATTTCCTTCAAAGGATTCTGTGGTTCCGGATTCATCATTTGCCAGTACGCCAGGCACCATACGGGATATCGCATCCACCATGACCATTGCCGGAAGTTCTCCTCCTGTCAGCACATAATCTCCAATCGACACATAATCCGTCACAATTTCTTCTAACACACGTTCATCGATGCCCTCATAATGCCCACAAAGCAATACCAGGTCTTCTTCCTTCGCATAATCCTTTGCCATTTCCTGCTGAAACGTATTGCCCTGAGGTGTAAGATATACTGTTCTTGGCTTTCTTCCAATCTTCTGCGCCACTGCCTGCCACGCATCATAAATCGGCTGTGCCTGCATTACCATCCCGGCTCCGCCACCATACGGATAATCATCTACTTTTTTATGACGGTCTAACGTATAATCCCGGATGTTAATTGTTTCTATATTTAAAAGTCCTTTGCCAACTGCTCTTCCGATGATACTGGTATTCAGTCCCCGTTCTACCATATCCGGAAATAATGTTAATATATGAAAATTCATTTTGCTACCTACTTCTTATTAATATCACGAAGCCCATTTAAAAGGTGTACCGTAATGGTGCCTTCCTCTATATTGACATTTTTTACACAATCCTTAATTGCCGGAAGTAAAATATCATCTTCCCCATCTTTATGTAATACATAAATGTCATTTGCACCGGTCTGAAGTACATCCTTTACTTCACCTAAATCTTCTCCGTCATCTCCGACTGCCTTTAAGCCAATCAAATCAGCCACGAAATATTCATTCGGAGCCAGCTTTACAGCATTTTCCCTTGTTACATATAGCCCTCTGCTCTTATACTTCTCTACATCATTTATATTATCAAATTCTTTGAATTTTAATATTACCAGATTTTTAAAGAAGCGCGCCTGTGTAACCTGAAGCTCCATCGGTTCTTTTCCAGTATCCAAAAATACCTGCTTCAGCTTTTTAAAACGCATGACATCATCTGTTGTCGGATATACCTTCACTTCGCCACGCACACCATGTGTATTGGTAAGTACACCTACCTGCAGCATTTCTTCCTTCCAGTCTTCCTGCACTTTCTTCATATCCTATCCTCTTTCTCTTATACTTCCCGTTCTTCAGGCAAGCCTGAATTTAATTATACAAAAGAAGCATAACTGCCGCAAGTAAAAAAGGTAAGATTCTTAAGAATTCTTAGGAATCTTACCTTCTAACGGTCTCTTACTTTTTTATAATCAAAATTGCTCTTATAAATTAAAGTTTTCTACATTTCGCACTTTTGCAGTATCCGTTGCAGTAATCTGCCGGATTCCGCTCTGTTCAATGTTCTCTCCAACAAAGAACTGATACTGCTGCAGTACCTGATCTTTGTGCATATCGGATAATGCCTTCTCAACATCCAGACTATGTATATCACTTTCAGAACCTTTCATCTCGTAGGTACGATCCGGCTGATACTGTGCTGCATAATCTGCTGCCCCAAAATCCTGTTCTCTTCGTACCGGAGTCTCTAAGGTATCCTTCTGCTGCTGTTCAGATGCACCGGCATCTGCTGCCGTCTTAACAACCGGTATATCTTCTACTGCATTCCGGATATTCTGTATGCTGTTGTAATCGTAAAATCCCGCATTGGGACGAATTCCTGAAATATTCATAACGATCACGTTCCTCACATCATAATTATCTGCTACTAATTTTATCGGATAAATTCAACAAAAGTTAACCCTTTTCTCCAAAAAGATTTTCTTTTATTTATCCAGCATTTTCTTTAACTCATTCATAAAGGTATTTACATCCTTAAATTCACGATATACAGATGCAAAACGAACATACGCCACTGCATCTAAATCTTTAATCTTATCCATCAGGATCTCACCAATTACAGTACTTGGGATTTCCTTTTCTTCCCGATTAAAAATCTCTGTCTCCACTTCATCAACCAGTCTGGTTATCTGCTCCACGGATACCGGTCTCTTATGGCAGGCACGAAGTACACCTGCTTCAATCTTGGAACGGTCATACTGCTCTCTGCAGTTATCCTTTTTTATTACAATCAATGGAATTGTCTCAACTTTTTCATAAGTTGTGAAACGTTTTCCACAATCGTCACATAATCTTCTCCGGCGAATGGAGTTATTGTCATCTGCCGGTCTCGAATCAATTACTCTGGTATTTTCACTGCTGCAAAATGGGCACTTCATCTTTTTTCTCCTATTCTAAAAGCTACGCAAAACACGCTTTGTGAATTTTGCGTAAATAATACCGTTTTTCCATCACCAAACGTTCATAAAGAACTGCTGATATCAGCTTTTACAAATATTGGTCGTACTATTTTTAGTATAACTTTCTCGGATTCTTATGTCAACTAACTTTTCACATCTTCTACACAGACATCTACCAGAATAATATCCGGTCCAATCCGCACAACACGTTTCCATGGAATAATATATTCGCATGCCGGACAAAAAATACAGAAAAATTTTCCCGGCGCAGCTACAACCAGTGCACAGATTCTTCCATTGCACTCATCCAGTTCCAAATCCACCACATTTCCCAGGCAGCAACAGTCTGCAATATTAATCACCTGCTTTTCACACAATTCACAATAACGTATCATGTGCCTGCCCCACTGTGCCTTTTCTTCTATTTATACTATGCCGGATTTTTCAAAAGGTTCCTTATACGTTGAAACGGAATAAAATAATATCGCCATCCTGAACAACGTAATCTTTTCCTTCCAATCTTACCAGTCCCTTTTCTTTTGCTGCTGTCATGCTTCCACACTCAATCAGATGGTCATAGGATACCACCTCTGCACGTATAAATCCACGCTCGAAGTCGGTATGAATCTTTCCTGCCGCCTGCGGTGCCTTGGTTCCCTTGGTAATAGTCCATGCTCTTGTCTCATCTTCTCCTGATGTAAGGTAGCTGATAAGTCCTAACAATTTATAGCTTGCTGCAATCAGTTTCTCAAGTCCGGATTCTTTTAATCCAAGGTCCTCTAAGAACATTGCTTTTTCATCATCATCTAATTCCGCAATTTCCTGTTCAATCTGTGCGCAGATAACAAATACTTCACTGTTTTCTGCGGCTGCCTGTTCTCTTACTCTTGCAACATGTGGATTATTTGCGCCATCATCTGCAAGGTCATCCTCACTTACATTTGCTGCATAGATAACCGGTTTTGCAGTTAATAAATTATAAGATGCAAACCATGCCTGCTCGTCCTCATCATCACTCAACGGATAAGTCTTTGCCATCTTTCCTTCTTCCAGATGTGCCTTTAAGGATTTCAAAAGTGCCTCTTCTTTTGCAAGTGTCTTGTCCATTCTTGCCTGTTTGGTAACTTTTGCAATTCTTCTCTCTAAGATTTCAATATCAGAAAAGATAAGCTCTAAATTAATGGTCTCAATATCACGAACCGGGTCAATGCTTCCGTCTACATGGACTACGTTGGTATCTTCAAAACAACGTACAACATGAACGATGGCATCTACTTCACGAATATTGGCAAGGAACTGGTTTCCAAGTCCCTCTCCTTTGCTGGCTCCTTTTACAAGTCCTGCAATATCTACAAATTCAATGACTGCCGGTGTTACTTTCTTGGAATGATACATCTCGCCTAACACCTTCAGACGGTTATCCGGTACGGTTACGATTCCCACATTCGGGTCAATGGTACAAAACGGATAATTGGCTGATTCTGCGCCTGCTTTGGTCAGTGAATTAAATAATGTACTTTTTCCTACGTTTGGTAAACCTACGATTCCTAGTTTCATTTTATCTTTTACCTGTTCGAAAATCCTTAAGTTATCAGGTTTTTCGCCTTTCTATGTTATTTTACTACATAATTTATCATGCAAATTTTTAAGCTGTATCAAACTCTTTTCTGCCATGTTGGCAAAAGGAGCTTAATACAGCCTATTATTATATCATAAGTCTTATTATTTTGAAACCATCAAAATTTAAAGTTCATGTTTTCCGCCTATTATCGGTGAAAACTTTATTCATCCACAGATACCTCTGCAAGATTCCGGACAGAAAAATTGTCCTTTTCAAGTTGTTCTTTGGATTCCCTCTTGTTCTTTTCAATAGCACTTGCTTTGTTGAGGTCTGTCTCTACAAACACACTATAGTCTTACCACCATTGCAGGCAACCAGTGAAAAGACCAGCTTCTTTTATCCGGCTTCCGGTTCTCTTTTTATAATACTCTTTGAATAGCATCTACTACCTGCTGCCACTCTTCCATGGCTTTCGGATAAAAATGCTCTATCTTTTCGATGTTTTTTTCTTTTCCGGCACACTCCAGCTGGTAAAAGAAATCTCCAAGCGTTCTGGCTCCGATGCCCCAGGCTTCACCCTTTAATCCATGGGACTGGGTTACGAATGTTTTCCATAATTCGTTCATGTTTTCTGTATCTGTTGTAGTTTCTGAATCTATGATAGTTTCTGCAGTTTCTTTCATTGTTACTACATGATTTATCTTAAGAGTTTGGAATGCTTTCTCTAAATGATGCTGCTTCTTCTCTTTTTCTTTTGCAAAGATGCCTAACAATTCTTTATAGAACTGTTCATCTCCATCCGCATAGGATAAGCCTTCCTCTGCTGCAATTCCATTCTTCTCAAGATAATGTAATAAGCCTCTTAGCTTTATTATCTTTGTATCATCCATGTTTCCCTGGAAAACCATATTTTCTTCCGGCTGATAATCCCTAAGATATTTCTGCAGCATAATCTCCAGTGTACCCGGTTTTACCGGCTTGGTAATATACTCTGCAAATCCTTCGTTTTTGTACAGTTCTTTTGCACCAGCTGTTGCATTAGCGGTAAATGCCACTGCCTGCGTATAATGATTTCGTCCTTTCTCATCTGCACGGATGAGGTGCAGCGTCTCTATGCCATCCGGCTTTGGCATCATATGGTCTAAAAGAAGTAAATCATATGTTTTCTCTTCACATTTTTGAACGGCAGTATTTCCATCCATCACGGTTTCCATTTTAACCTTTGTCTTATGTAAAAGATGTTCTAATACCATCAGATTCTGCTCATTATCATCTACCGCAAGAATGGTAAAGCTGCTGTAATCCGCATTCATACTTTTCTCACTCTGCTTTGTAAAATGATGTTTTTCCGATACTTCTATCCACGGAATCCGAACCGTAAAGGTACTTCCCTTCGTCACTTCACTAATCAGGCAGAGGCTTCCACCCATAGCCTCTGCCAGCTGTTTCGCAATATCCAGCCCGAGACCGATTCCGTCTTTTCTGCTGTTCCTGGCAGTATTGCCCCGTTCAAAGCTTTCAAAGATTTTATCCTGCTCTTCTTTTCCTATTCCAATTCCACTGTCTGCCACAGCTATCTTCAAAAAGGTATCTCCATTTTCTGCTGCTTTTTCTACACCCAGCTCCACAAAGCCTTCATCTGTGTATTTCACCGCATTTTCCAGTAGATTTATGATAATCTGACGGATATGTGCCTTGTCTCCATAGAAATGTTTTCCTGGTTTTAATAATGGTTCCTCCATCCGCAGCCGGAAGTTTAAAGATTTCTTCTCTGCCTGTGGCCTCATCTGGGCTGCTGCGTCATGGATAACCTCTTCTAAAGCAAATGCATCCTTCTTTATCTGAAGCGTACCACTTTCTAACCGGGAAGCATCTAACACTTCTTCTATCAGTGCAATCATACTGTCACCGGCAGATGCAATTTCTCTGGTATATCCGCGGATTTTCTCTTCTGATGTTTCTTCCGCAATCACTTCATTCATACCAAGTATCGTATGCATCGGAGTCCGCAGCTCATGGCTCACTTTCATTAAAAATCTGGTCTTGGCTTCATCCGCACTACGAAGTCTCTGCATCATTTCCAAGTTTTCTGTCTGATCGATAAACCAGAGCATGCAGCCATCTTTCTCACCATTTTCCACAATATCCTCCATACGAAGTTCATAGATGCGGTCATTTTTATGCAACAGCCTTTCCCGGTTTGTCAGTGCCTGCAGGATTTCTTTTTGCCTGCTTGCGGCACTTCCTACCTTTATTTCCGGGAAAAGTTCCTTCATACGCTGATTGACGGAGATAATTTTATTTTCTGCATCCAGGATAATCAGGCCTTCTTTTCCATAATGAAATGCATTATCCACAGCAGCCTGCTGAGAACCAAAATATCCATAATGAATCATTGCCATCATCATGCAGAACATCATAGTTGTCATGGCAATGACTACCGGATTATAACTGCCAAATACACCCAGACCCTTTAAGATTAATTCCAGTGCAAAAGTTCCCACACCTGCTATCATATAGAGAATCCGTTTCTTATGAATTGGCGAACTCTCCCCGTAACGCATGATACACAAAATAAGTACCGCAAGTATTACCGTTCCCAGATGTATATAATGTAGTTTCCAGATGATTCCGGGTATAACTTCAATCCGGTGATATATGCCATCTTTCAATATCCGCATTGTTTTATAAAAATATGGATGATATTCTGCCGTAAATACTCCTGTCAAAACAATTGTATTAATTACTGCCTGAATAAAATAAATAAATTTAGGAATTTTAAGTCTTCCAAACTCCGATGCAAACCAGAGAAATGCCATTAAAAATCCTGCCTGTCCCACATACTGGATACACAGCCCGGCAAGTGCCTCACCAACGGTATCCGAATGCACCAGTTCCAGATGAACTCCCACCACAAACAGCATGGAAAAAATATCATAAATAATAAATGCAAGCTGTGCTTTGGAGCGCTTTTTACGAAGGCAGATTGCCAACATAAAAAGCATCAGGATAATCGCTATAATATTTACCGACACAAGAAAATAGAACATACTTATTTTCCTTTCGTAAAAGTCTTTTTGACTCTTTTACCATATTATAGCGGAATGCCTGATGCTTTTCCACTGATTTTATTTTGCAAATAAAGGAGTAGATAAATAGCGGTCCCCGGAATCCGGAAGCAATACCACAATGTTCTTTCCTTTATTTTCTTTTCTTTTTGCCAGCTCAACAGCTGCCTTTAATGCAGCTCCTGCACTGATTCCCACAAGAATTCCCTCGCTGCGGGCAAATGCTCTTCCTTCTTCAAAGGCATCATCATTTTTGATTGGAATAATCTCATCGTAAACAGAAGTATCCAGTGTATCCGGAATAAATCCGGCACCGATTCCCTGAATTTTATGAGGTCCGACTTTTCCCTGGGAAAGAACCGGACTGGTTGCAGGTTCTACTGCAACAATGTGTACGGACTTCTTCTGCTTTTTCAGATATTTTCCAACTCCGGTTATGGTTCCACCGGTTCCGACTCCTGCCACAAAAATATCAACGCTGCCTTCTGTCTGTTCCCAGATTTCCGGTCCTGTGGTTTCTTCATGGGCTTTTGGATTTGCCGGATTTTCAAACTGTCCTAAAATAATTGAACCTGGAATCTCTTTATGAAGTTCTTCTGCTTTTTCGATTGCACCCTTCATTCCCTTATACCCGGAGGTCAGTACAATCTGTGCTCCATACGCCTGCAGAAGATTCCGACGCTCTACCGTCATGGTTTCCGGCAATGTTAAAATTGCATGATACCCTTTTGCAGCCGCCACAGAAGCAAGTCCGATTCCCGTATTACCGGAAGTTGGCTCGATAATCGTAGCTCCCGGCTTTAATTTGCCCTTTCTCTCTGCATCTTCAATCATGGCAAGAGCCACTCGGTCTTTTACCGAACCTGCCGGATTAAAATATTCCAGCTTGGCAATGATTGCCGCATCCTCTACACCTGCCTCTTTCATATAATTATGAAGATAGAGCATCGGCGTCTTTCCAATCAGTTCCGAAGCACTGTCCACTATTCCTTTCACACACGTTTCCTTCTTTCTATTCCATTCCTTTGATATATCCGGTTGCAGACTGAATTGCCACTGCACCATCTGCAACTGCTGTGACTACCTGACGCAGGCTTTTCGTCCGCACATCTCCTGCCACGAACAGTCCCGCAAGACTGCTGCTGCAGTCTTCTCCTGCAATCACATAGCCTTTCTCATCGAGAACGTCAAGGCTCTTTAATAATTCCGTATTTGGAATCATTCCAACCGCTTCAAAAACACCATCTACAGCTATTGTCCCACCGTTATCTAAAATAATACCATCTACTTTATCTTCCCCGATGATTTCCTGTACTCTCGTATTGGTAAGTATCGTTACATTGGAAAGCTCTTCTAATTTCTTTTTTGTCTTCTCTGCTCCACGGAATTCTGCTCTCCGGTGAATGAGATATACCTGTTCGCAGATATCGGATAAATACAATGCATCATCCAAGGCGGTATCTCCACCACCGATGACTGCGGCTTTCTTTCCCTTATAAAAGGCACCGTCACAGACTGCACAAAAAGAAACTCCTTTTGCCAGCAGCTTTTCTTCTCCCGGCACCCCTAATCTGCGGTTCTGACAGCCTGCCGCATAAACTACGGTTTTCGTTTCTATGTTCTTTCCATCTTCACAGGAAATGACAAAGCTTTGCTCTTTTTTTGTAATGGCTGTAACCTCTGCCTCTTCAATGGTTACTCCAAGTCCTTCGGCATGCTCTAAGAATGCCTCTCCTAAAGAATAACCGTCTTTGCCCGGCAGTCCCGGGTAATTATCTACCCGGCTGCTGTATGCAATCTGTCCGGTTCCAAGATATTCTTTTTCCAGTACAACCGCATCGAGGTTTGCCCGCTTAGCATAGATTGCCGCACTTAAACCTGCCGGTCCACTTCCAATGATAACTACATCTAACATATTACCAGATCTTCCTTCGTTGATTCGTCGCCTTCAATATGAAATGAATTGAGTACCGGCTGTTCCGGTTCCATCAGAGAGAGAATCATATAGCTTGCTTTACTGTCATATGCAAGACGCTTATCTTCTTCGGATGGTCTTGAAGGAGATTCCGGATGGGAGTGCCAGTTGCCTAAAGGCATGAGACCATTGGCACGCATATCCTTTACGGCTGCTAACTGCTCTTTCGGATCCAGTGTAAAATGCTCATTGGAATGGTCGATATTGGCCAACAGATATACCTTTTCTACCACCTTATCCTCTCCGTCTTTGGTTCCGGCAATCAGTCCGCAAGCCTCTTCTGGTACACAGCTTTTGGCATGTGCCAGTATTTTTTCATAATCTGCTTTTTTTAATGAAATCATGCTATCCTCTTTCTATGTTTCATGGGTTATGTATCTGATAACATTTATTACTGATACATTTATTTATCTGTACATTCTGCCTGTTCATAATCAATCAGCTCTGTTATGGTCGGATGTTCTCCACAAACGGCACATCCCTTGCCATTCCAAGGAAGCTTAATCTTGTGGAATTCCTGCTTAATTGCATCATAGGTCAATAACTGACCGGTCAGCAGATCTCCTACTCCAAGGATGTATTTGATTGCTTCCATTGCCTGAAGGCTTCCGATGACACCACCCATTGCGCCGATAACACCAGCCTGCTTACAGGTCGGTACGGCATCCTTTGGTGGTGGATTCTTAAATACACAACGGTAACATGGTCCCTCTCCCGGAACATAGGTCATTAACTGACCTTTGAAACGGATGATTCCTGCATGGGAGAATGGTTTCTTTGCCATAACACAGGCATCGTTAATTAAGAATTTTGCCGGGAAGTTATCGGTTCCGTCAATGATAAAATCATAATCTGCAATGATGTCCATGATATTTTCACTGGTAATGAATTCACGATATGTACGTACTTCTACATCCGGGTTCATTGCATTAATAGTCTCTTTTGCAGACTGCACTTTTGCTTTGCCTACATCTGCTGTCTGATGAATAATCTGTCTCTGAAGGTTACTTAAATCTACTTCATCTGCATCTGCAATTCCGATGGTACCTACACCTGCTGCTCCAAGATACATTGCTGCCGGTGCTCCAAGTCCGCCTGCTCCGATGATTAAAACTTTTGCATTTAAAAGTTTTTTCTGACCCTTAGCGCCAACTTCTTTTAAAATGATATGTCTGGAATAACGTTCAATCTGCTCATCCGTTAATGCCATAGCTTCCACCTCCCATGAAGTAAAGGAATTCTACATTATCACCATCCTTAAGAACGGTTGTTGCCTTTGCTTCTGTTTCTATAAATTCATCGTTAATGGATACGGTTACATATTCCGGTGTCTCTACATTTTCCTGCTCAATTAATTCCGGAAGTGTTAATCCGTCTTTTACTTCTTTCTTTTCGCCTGCTACTGTAATCTGCATAATTTCCTTCCTCTCACTTTTCTTTATTTTTATTTGTCAAGGGACTGGGTAATCCACTCCTCAAGTACCGCTTTTTTCTCTGCACCACTCTTACGGGCAATTTCTTCGCCATCCTTGAAGAGTACAATGGTTGGTACAGACATTACACTGTATTTTTCTGCCAGTTCTGAATCAAAGTTGGTATTTACTTTATAGACATTTAATTTTTCTGCCTGTTCGTCTGCGATAGCACCAATGACCGGTGACATTTTCTTGCACGGAACACAACTGTCTGAGTAAAAATCAATCAGCACCGGAATGCTGCTCTTCAATACTTTTTCTTCAAAAGTGTCTTTTGTTACGCGTTCTGCCATTTTTTCTCCCTTCCAGATGTTTAGTCCTCAACCTTCTTTACAATGAGGTTATAGGTTCCATCTTCGTTATTAACCAGTTTTAAAATCTGATGTCCTTCTTCTTTAATACTGCGTGGTACGTTCTGTACCGGCTCGCCGTCATTCATACGGATTGCAATGACTTCGCCATCCTCTAACTCATCAATTGCAACCTTTGCCTTTACAAAAGTAAGCGGGCACACTTTATCGGTAATATCTACTGTGTCATCAATTCTGATTCCTTCGATTTCCATCTTATATCTCCTCGTATAATAATTTTTATTTTGAATTTTCATTCCGATTTTTTCTTTCTTTTTCTGCTGCTTCCGGCAACTTTATTTTTCTTCAAATGCATTGCGGATTACTTTGCGGAATTCATCTTCTCCTACACGCTGTAAAAGTAAACGGAAACGCTCACCCGGATTTGCATGCTCTTCAAAGAATCCAATGGCTGCATCGGTCACACGGAATAATGTCTCTTCATCGGTAATCAGTGGAAGTAACTGTTCTCCTTTGTAAATATGATTTCCAAATAATCCACCAAAGGATACGATATATCCGCTCTTTCCTTCCCATGCATCTGTCGGGCAGGATTTTACACAACGGCCGCAGTTGGTACATTTATCATAATCAATGGTAACTTCTGTTCCGGTACATTTGATAGCATCTTCACGGCATGCCTTTTCGCAGACACCACAATTGATACATTTATCTGCTACCCAGCTTACTTCCATACCACCTTTTACACCGATATCATTTTCTTCTGCCTTAAGACAGTTGTTCTGACATCCGGTAACACCAAATTTAAATTTGTGCGGAAGCTCTCTTCCGAAGTAATGCTCATCTAATTTCTTTGCCAGGCTATAGGTATCGATACATCCGCTTGGGCAGATTTCAGAACCCTGACATGCGGTAACGGTACGGACTCTCGGTCCACATACACCAGGTTTTACACCACCGTCTGCTAACTTTGCACGAACCTCTTCTATATCTTCAAAGTTAATAAATGGAATCTCAATGCCCTGTCTGGAAGTCATATGAACATAGCCTTTTCCATATTTTTCTGCCACATCTGCTACTGCTTTAATATTTTCTGCTGTCAGGTTTCCTCCAACTACCTGAATCCTTAAAGAAAAGAATCCTTTCTGTTTCTGGCGCATAAATCCGCCCTTTTTCAATGCCGCATAATCAATTTTTGCCATTATCTGCTTCCTCCATTTACTCTTCGCTTTTCTCTGGTTTGCTCTGATCCATTGCCTGTCTGAAGTCTTCGATTAAATCTTCGACATCTTCAATTCCGACACTGATGCGGATCAAATCATCAAATACTCCGGCGTCTCTTTTTTCTTCCGGGGTACTGTGTACATTTAATGTAGATTCCGGATGAATCACTAATGTTTTCGTATCTCCGATATTGGAAATAATCAGCGGAAGCTTTAATGCATTGATTATCTCAAATGCCCGTTTCTTGCTTCCGGTCCGTATGGTTAAGATTCCACCAAAACGGTCCTTAAACTGTTTCTTTGCGATTTCATGCCATGGACTGCTCTCCAATCCCGGATAATTGACTGTTACATCCGGATATTCTCTTACAAAAAACCTTGCCAGTTCTGCTGCATTGTCACAGATACGCTCCATCCGGATTCCCAGTGTCTCTAACCCGATACAGTTATAAAATGCATTCTGCGGAGACAGACAGGCTCCTGTGTTGCGGAACAGACCATTCCGAAGCTTGGCAGTATAGGCAAATGGTCCAAACTTCTTAAAGTCTGCCATGCCCGGATATTTTTCCACATCCCACTTAAATCTGCCGCTGTCCGTAATAATTCCGCTGATGGAATTGCTGTGACCATTGATGTATTTAGAGGAAGAATTCATTACAATATCCGCTCCTAGGGAAAGCGGCTTCACTAAGAATGCAGTAGCAACCGTATTATCTATAATGAGCGGTACCTGATGCTCATGTGCCAGATTTGCAAGTGCCGTAATATCTGTCACATCAAGTCTTGGATTACCAATGGTCTCTGCAAAGTAAAGACGGGTATGTTCATTGGTCTTTGCTTCAAATGCAGCCAGGTCATTGTTTTCCACATAATGTGTTGTGATACCAAATGCCTCTAAGTCACGGAATAAATCAATGCTGCCGCCATAGAGACTGGCACTGGATACGATTTCATCGCCGGAACGAAGGATATTACAAAATGCATTGTAGAGTGCTGCCATTCCTGATGCACAGGCAACGCTTGCTACGCCACCCTCTAACGCCGTTACTCTTTTTTCAAATGCATCTACCGTAGGATTACTGATTCTCGTATAGGAATATCCCGGTGCCTGATTATGAAAAATCTTTTCTAACCTCTCTGCCGACTCATGTGCAAATGCACTGGATTGATAAATCGGAGTTGTTGTTGCACCTGTATTCAGTTCTCCCTGAAAATCTCCATGTAATAATGCGGTATTAAACTTCATCTTACGCTCCAATTCCTGCACGTCTTATTGTGCACTAAATACTTTGAACTGCCTTAGGAATTCTATTTACGATTATTCCTATTGGTTTTGTATGAATTATATTTTACTATATTTTTCTAATTTGTCAATACTAATTTATCAGAGCATTGTTATTTCTCTCAGAATATGTTATTTTATTCACGCAAGCCGCATAAATAGGGGGGTTCTTGCAACAATACTTTTCAGGAAACACAATACATATTTCTGGAATAACGGAAAGGATTTCCTATGTACACGAGAAAAAAAATCATTTTATCTTTTGCCGGAATGTTTTTCCTGCTGCTTCTTATGATGTCAGCAAGTCTTTTTTTCGGCAGTGTTTTATTAAATCCGAAAGAGATTTTATCCTGTCTGATTCAAAATGACCGGACTTCTGTCACAGGTCTCTTACTTTTTCATATCAGAATTCCAAGGATGTTTGGCGCCATTGCTGCCGGCATGGGTTTATCCTGCGCCGGAGTTATCTTACAGACTGTTATGAATAATTCCCTTGCCAGCCCGAATACCATTGGTGTCAATTCCGGAGCCGGATTTGCCGTTATGATTGGACTTGCCCTCTTCCATGGCCGTGCAGCCCATAATGCCATTTTTGCTTTTACCGGAGCTTTCCTTACGACACTTCTTATTTTTGCTCTGGCATATATGGCAGACAGCAAACGTACTACCATCATTCTTGCCGGCATTACCGTTTCTTCTTTTTTAAGTGCCGGAATTAATACGGTAAAATTATTAAGTGATGATATCACTTTAAACCTCACTACCTTTATGATTGGTTCTCTTTCTGATGTCACCACAAAAACGCTTTTTGCTCCCGGCATTGCCATTGTCATTGCAGTTATCATCTCCTGCTTTTTCGGAAGCCACATGAATGTTCTGAGTCTTGGAGAAGATGTTGCCCGCTCCCTTGGCATTCCGGTATCGCTGCTCCGTTTTCTGCTGTTGATGCTTTCCAGTATACTGGCAGGCTGTGTGGTAAGCTATGCAGGACTTTTAAGCTTCGTCGGGCTGATTGTTCCTCATATTGCAAGACGGCTCTTCGGGAATGATATGCGGCTTTTAGTTCCCCTTTGTGCTCTCTTAGGTGCAAGTTTCGTCCTCTTTTGTGACACTCTTGGTCGTGTTATTGCCGCACCATATGAACTTCCTGCCGGCATTATTCTTTCTTTTGTTGGCGGACCGTTTTTCTTATATCTTTTATTAGGAAAGAAAGGAGGCCGCAGAGTCCATGCTTAAATTTGATTCCGTTTCCATTGGCTACCACAAGGTGCCTCTGATTAAAAATCTGTCCGTTGAAATTCCTACCGGCAGCATCACAACCATCGTAGGACCAAATGGCTGTGGCAAAACAACGCTGATTTCCGTATTAAATAAATCCAGCCAGCTTTTTAACGGCTCTATCACATTAGATGGCGAAGATATTTATCATATGAATGGACACCTTCGTGCCCAGAAAATTGCATTTTTACCGCAGATTCGCGAAGTAATTCCTGCTCTTCCTGTTCATACCTTAGTGGAGCATGGACGCTTTCCATATCTTGGTTTTTCGAGACGCCTCACCGAAGAAGACCGCAGACTGGTGGAAGATGCCATGGAATTTACCCATATTACGGATTACCGTAACGTTGCAACTGACACTCTTTCCGGCGGAATAAGACAGCGCGTCTTCTTTGCCATGACTTTAGCCCAGAACTGCGATACGATTATTTTGGATGAACCGACTACCTTCTTAGACTTGGTAAGCCAGAATAATTTCTACCGGATGCTTCCAATCTTAAAGGCACAGGGAAAAACAATTCTTTTGGTGCTGCACGACCTTGCCAAGGCACTTACTATTTCAGACAAACTTATCGTCATGGAATCCGGTGCCATCTGCTTTCAGGGCACTCCGGATGAATGCGTACAAAAAAACGTCTTAAATAAAGTATTTCATACTTCACTTAAGACGTTCTCTGATGCGGAAGGAACTTACTACTTCTTTGAGTAAGTTCCTTACTTTTCCAATGTTTCATTCATACTTCCCATCCGGTAACCGCAAAGGTCTAAGGTTACATAGGTAAATCCATATTCCCGGAAAGCTTTTGCAATTCTCTCCCGGTTCTCCTTTTCCATCAGCTTCGAAAATTCTTCCGGCTCAATCTCAATTCTTGCCATCATTCCATGAATTCTTACCCTCACCTGATGAAAACCTAAATCCAGTAATAATTGTTCCGCTTTATCCACCATTGTAAGTTTCTCTTCGGATATGGTCTCTCCATAGACAAACCGGGATGACAGACAGGCAAAGGACTGCTTTTCCCAAGTTGAAAGATTCAATGCCTTCGAAAGAACACGGATATCCTGCTTGGTAAAACCACAGTCTCTGAGCGGACTTTTTATTCCAAGCTCTGCCACTGCTTTTAATCCCGGACGATAATCTCCGTTATCATCAAGGTTAGAGCCTTCCACCACATAGGCAATTTTCTGTTCTTCTGCAATCTTTAATATCTTTTCAAATAATTCATACTTGCAAAGATAACAGCGGTTCTTAGGATTCTGTGCAAATCCTTCGATTTCAAGTTCTTCCGATTCTGTAATAAAATGTCTTATATTTTCTTTCCGGCAAAATGCTTCTGCTTCCCCTAACTCTCTCTTTGGAAATGAACAGGAGGACGCAGTTACTGCAATTGCCCGCTCTCCCAATACATCATGCGCCACTTTCAAAAGATAGGTGGAATCCACACCACTTGAGAATGCAACTGCCACGCTGCCTAATTTTTCAAAATATTGTTTTAACGCTTCCTGCTTTTTTAACTGTTCCGGAGTTGGTGCTGCTATTTTATCCATTTCTTATGCCTCTACTTTGTTCCTTCTCTGAGTTCTTTCACCGTAGCAAGCTCCAGTCCGACCTTTTCTGCGATTATTTCATCTGTCAGGAGATCTAAAAGGTTTCTTGCAACACTGATTTTTTCTCTGGCTTCGCCTATTTTAATGCCCTGCGCTTCGCCAATTTCTATTCCTTTATTGGTCATCTCTTCTGCAAATGTACACATTGTAATCACCTCTCCTGCTTTCACACGTTCTGCTACTGTTTTCTCTATTTTGACATAGGTTTTATCATTTGTAAACACCCGAAGCAGATTCAAAACCGCTTCTACATGGCAGATTGCCTCCGGATGTTCCTTAGGATTATATCTTCCGAGACGTTTTTCTGCAAAAAAATCTGCTACTATTTTAAAATCACTTTTAAACTCTTTTCGGACTTTCTCCGGCAAAAATGCAATATTAAAAACAAATATTTTATAATCATTTACATAAGGTCTTAGTTCCGGAGAAACATCTAAAATATCAAATAATGCATTCGGACTTTTCCATTCTGTATCACTGAAATTTAAAACAATTGTAATTGCCGGATATTTTCGTTCTTCCTCACGGTCAATCTGCACCCGATACACGGCATAATCATACCCCATAATCCGGATGGGCATATTTTGGTCTATCCGACTTTCATTTTCAATCCCAAAAGATGCCACTTTGTATAACCCATTCTTATATAATTTCACAGTATCCCGAAACTGATTCCGAAAATTGTTTTCTTCCACCTTATAGATGCTTTCCGTTGGTCCCTCTTCCAATCCTTCTTCCAAAAGAATCTCCTTTCGAAAAAGTAATACATTATATATGTCAGCAAAAACATCCGAAAATGATTCCAGATATTTTTCTGCCAAATCCTTATCTGCCAAGTATTTTCCCCCTGTTAAATAAATATTTTGGATAAAAAAGCTTCTGAAAATATGAATATAAGATTATCACGAATGCAGACAGTTCAACACGCCTGCATAATAGATGAATAACGAATATTATTATGAACTGATTTTACTTAAGATATAATATCAAAAATATTCCGAAGGGTGCAAGTACTCTACGGAATATTTTAATCTAATTTAATAGAATTTATATAATCTTTACATAGATAAAACATTTTTCTGTTTTTGTAACTATTTTCTTCTCATTTTTATCATTTTCCATGTAAACGTTTGCGCACATGTACTTTAACTGCATCACTTTAGCTGTAGTACTCCAGACGATTGGTATTTTCCACCGAAGTACAGCTTTCTTATTTTTATAACCAGATTTCATCCTTGAAAATAATCTTACGATATGTTTCAAAATGCAGCCACTTATTGAAGAAGTCACTGGATGGTTTTTCACCTGCTGCAGCCAGATCGTCTAAGAATGCCTGTGCATCCTGTGCAGATGTAATGGCAACGGCAAAACCTCTTCCGTTGATAACCGGAACATTGCTGTACTGGTATTCTGCCAGCGGTGCAATCTTTTCTACCTTGCGTCCACGAACCTGTACAAAGATTCTTTCTCTTAAGATGACAATATCGAAGTCATCCGGATACTGATAGCTTTCTCCGCTTACCGGAATTTCATCTCCAATGGTATAGGTCTTCTGAACCGGACGTACCTTGGCAATCGTCATGCTCTCAAGGTTATAATAGAACTCTTCGAAAATGTCTCCATTTCCCTTAAGGCTTCCATATACGAAAGCTGCTTTTAAATCCTTGCTCTCATCTACGGCAGCATCTTCTACTACACCGCAGGCAGAAGTCATATTGGAAATACGGTCAATCAGAATCAGCTCTCCTAAAGTCTTATGCTTTTTGAATTCATCGATGACAACCGGCTCCTGCAAATCAAGGTCACAGACTGCAATCTCATTTTTCTTAAGCTGTCCTGCCGGAATAAATTCACCGGTATTTACATCAATCTTATACTGAATGTTCTTTAAGATACCAGGAATCTGCTTGGTTCCAAGTTTTACCAGATAATCGGTTCCCGGTGTCAGCTCCTCATCATCCATCCAGAGAATGGTTGCTGTAAAGGATTTGCTGATTGGCAGGTTATTGCCGGATGCAATGACACAGCCTCTGGATACGTCTACTTCTTTATCAAGCTGCAGTGTAACCGGCTGTCCCATAAAGGCACTCTGGCTGTCTTTATCTCCTACTAAAATGCTCTTGATATGCGCACGCTCATTGCTTGGCAGGGTAACGATTTCGTCTCCGACTTTTACTTCACCGGATTCAATCTGTCCCTGGAATCCACGGAAAGTATGGTCCGGACGGCACACTCTCTGTACCGGCATATAGAAGCCCTCTTCCTGCTTCTTCTCTGTTACATCTACTTTTTCAAGGTATGGAAGCAATGCCTCTCCCTTGTACCAGCTAATTTTATCGGATTTGGTTGTTACATTATCACCTTCTGTTGCAGAAACCGGAATAATGTAAATGCTCTCTAACTTCAGTTCGTCTACTAATTCTTTAATCTGTGCTTCGATTTCTTTGAAACGCTCTTCGCTGTAGTCTACCAGATCCATTTTGTTTACTGCAAATACAAAGAACTTGATTCCCATTAATGCACAGATTCTGGCATGTCTTCTGGTCTGTACCAGTACCCCCTGTTTTGCATCAATCAAGATGACTGCAAGGTCTGCAAAGGATGCACCAACCGCCATGTTTCTGGTGTACTCTTCATGACCCGGTGTATCTGCTACGATAAAGCTTCTGTTGTCTGTTGTAAAATAACGGTATGCTACGTCAATGGTAATACCCTGCTCACGCTCTGCCATCAGTCCATCCAACAGAAGAGAATAGTCAATTGCTCCACCGCGGCTTCCTACTTTGGAATCTAATTCCAGTGCTTTTTCCTGGTCTGTATACAAAAGCTTTGCATCATAAAGAATGTGTCCAATCAAAGTGGACTTTCCGTCATCCACACTACCGCATGTAATAAATTTTAATAATCCACTCATCTTAGAAATACCCCTCTCTCTTTCTTCTTTCCATACTGCCTGCTGCTTCGTTATCAATGACACGGGTGGTTCTCTCGGAAGATACTGCACTTAAAGTCTCATCGATAATCTCATCTAATGTAGTTGCTGTTGACTCTGTTCCTCCGGTCAAAGGATAGCATCCTAAGGTACGGAAACGTACACTCTTGTACTGGATTTCTTCTCCCGGAAGCAGACGCATACGGTCATCATCCACCATGATAATGTTTCCATCACGATATACTACCGGACGCACTGCTGCAAAATATAGTGGTACAATGTCAATTTTTTCACGTTTGATATACTGCCAGATATCAGTCTCTGTCCAGTTGGAAATCGGGAATACTCGAATGCTTTCGCCTTTATTGATTTTAGCATTGTAAAGCTTCCACATTTCCGGTCTCTGGTTCTTCGGGTCCCAGGCATGATTTTCATTACGGAATGAGAAAATTCTTTCCTTTGCACGGGATTTTTCCTCGTCTCGTCTGCCACCGCCAAATGCTGCAGTAAATCCATATTTATTTAGTGCCTGTTTCAGTGCCTGTGTTTTCATAATATCGGTATATGCAGAGCCATGGTCAAATGGGTTAATCCCCTTCTTTACACCATCCTCATTGATATACTCTAACATTTCAATGCCAAGCTTCTTTGCTGTCTCATCACGGAATTTAATCATTTCCTTGAACTTCCATGTGGTATTTACATGCAGGAATGGAAATGGCGGCTTCTCCGGATAAAATGCTTTCATGGCAAGATGCAGCATTACGGAGCTGTCTTTTCCAATGGAGTAAAGCATAACCGGCTTCTCGCACTCTGCGGCTACCTCTCTTATGATGTAAATTGCTTCTGCTTCCAGTTCATCCAAATGTGATAATTCACCCATACTTACCTCTTTCTGCCACCCTGTGGCGATTTATTAATATTGATTCGATTGCTTTCTGTCAATAACGATGGTTTCTACGCTGCCATCCCGTTTCTCTATCTTCCAGTCAAGATATTGTTCCCGGCTTGCTACACTCATCTTACTTCCCATGCCGCCCATATCTGCACCTAAGTAAAGCGCTATGGCATCTACCTTACATTCCTTAATGCAGGAACAACAGCCCCAGCAGTCCTTCGGATACAGCATACATGCCTTTCCGTCAGAACCCATTCCAATCAGTGTTCCCGGACAGACCTGACTGCATCTGCCACATCCCACACATTTACTTTGATTAATAGCTATGCTCATAGGTCTCACCTCGCTTTACTAATTCCCGGAAGAGCACTTGGATTTTTCCATTTTCTTTTCTGGTATTCACATATTTTAACCACTCATCACTCTTATCCGGATAATCTAAGTTTTCTGCAAAACTGTGCCAGCGGGTTTCCTTTCTGGCTCTCAGATGATAAATCAGTGTCTCACAGACCGTCAGCCGGTTCTTAAGCTCATAGACAAACATCAGCTCATGCATATTGGAAGCTCCAAGTTCCTTCGAAAGTTCCTTTAACTTTTCGATTTTCTCTTCTGCCAGATTCAGCTGGTTTTCATTAAACTGATAATGATTACTGATTCCACCTGCATAGGTATCCATTACCTTCTGCATAGCTTCCTCTAACTGTTCTGTATCATATAAACCAGACTGATTTGTTAAAATCTTATCATACTCTTTTATTTTTTCTTCAAATCTGTTGTCACAGAATGCTTTTTCCTCTTCCGTCATTTCATAGCTTGCAGCCTTTTCTTTTGCAAGGTCTTCTACCATTGCCTTTGCTGTAATCTCGCCCTCGACCATGGCTCCTGTTACATATTTCTGTGGACAGCCTCCTGCCACATCTCCGGCTGCATACAGTCCGTGAATCGTAGATTCTCTTCTGGTGTCAACCCAGTAACCACTGGCGGTATGTCCACCTACCACATACGGCTCGGTTCCTTCGATTTCCACATTCTGTTCACTCGGGTTCTTTCCCTGCTCAATCCATTTTAAGGTCTGGCTCGGTGCCATGTTAAGATAAGCTTTCTTTAAAGAATCGTCCTGCTCTGCACTGATTCCTTCTGTCCGAAGATAACATGGACCATGTCCTAATAAATTCTCTTTTACGGTTCCATACACACGCTGTGAAGTGGTAAGTCCGTATTTTGTCTCATATACTTCGCCAAGGGCATTTACCTGTTTTGCTCCCACACCCTGTGCAATGGTTCCTGTTGGTGCGATGGTATCTTTACAACGCAATGCAATAAAACGCATTTCAAAGGTGGTCATCTCTGCTCCCGACTCAATTCCCATGGCATAACCGGCTCCGGTATTAAATGGTGGATACCACATCTTATGTCTGGAGAATCCCGGATTGTTCGGCCGGTAAAGACCGGATGCTCCACCGGTTGCACAAAGCACTTTCTTCGTCCGGATTTCTACTGCTGTCTCATTTTCAATGGAAAATCCCACTGCACCATAAATCCTGTTCTCCTTTACCAGATAATCGGTAATTGCCACCCGGTTTAATATGGTAACATTCGGCAGTGCTTCTACTGCAGAAGCAAGTAACGGCTTGATATTCTCACCGTTGATTTTGATATTCCGGTTTCCTCTTGCCACATATTTACCATTCTCATCTTTTAAAATGACAAGACCAATCTTCTCCATTTTCTCTGTTACACGGTTTAAGCCCTCTGACATGGTAAGAAGTAAATCCTCTCTTACGATGCCGTCTGCATCCTTTTTTGCATAATCCACATAATCTTCCGGCTTTCTGCCCTCTACGATATATGCATTAATGGCATTTACTCCGGCTGCAAGACAGCCGCTTCTTTTGATGTTGGCTTTCTCTGCAATGATAACTTTCGCATCGGACTGCTCTGCAATGGTCAGTGCTGCATAACAGCCTGCGGTTCCACCGCCAATGATTAAAATGTCTGTATCCAATACTTTCCTGTTCTTAATTTCCATAGCAACTTAGATGTAGAATACATCATCCTCCTGCATTTCTTTATTTTCACAGAGATACGTCCTCTCTTTATCCAGCACATATAACCGGTAAATCAAAAGGCTTACCTTCTCTCCGATTTCAAGACTTTCTTTTTCCAATGGCCATTCACAGATTATCTCTATGCCGCCTACGTCTACCGTAACATCCAGACGGTTTCCACGGAATACGATATCCTTTACAATGCCATCCTGGGATGCACTCATATAGCGGTCAATTTTGCCAAATTTATGTATCTTTACAAATTCCGGTCGGATGACTGCTTTGGCTGCACCCTCGATTTTATCAAATCCATGCAGTTCTTCGTAATGTTCCACTAGGGAAGAACGTCCAATAAACTGTGCTACAAACGGAGTATCCGGTGTATTATAAATCTCCGCCGGTGTTCCAATCTGTTCAATGGTTCCGTGATTGGTAATGATAATTTCATCTGCCACCTCAACGGCTTCATCCTGGTCATGGGTTACAAAAATGCTGGTGATTCCAAGCTTTGTAACCACACTGCGAAGCCAGAGTCTTAATTCCGAACGAACTTTGGCATCAATTGCTGCAAACGGTTCATCCAGAAGCAGTACCTGTGGTCTTGGTGCCAATGCCCTTGCAAAAGCAACTCTCTGCCGCTGTCCGCCGGACAACTGGTTCGGATACCGCTTCTCCATACCGGAAAGTCCGGTAATCTCCAAAAGCTCCGTTACCCGCTTCTTAATTTCTTTCTTTGGCACCTTCTGAAGCTCCAGTCCAAATGCCACATTGTCATATACCGTCATATAGCGGAACAATGCGTAGTTCTGAAAAACAAATCCGATGCCTCGTTTGGAAGCCGGTACATCATTGACCCGTTTTCCGTCGATGAAAATGTCTCCGGAATTTGGCATTTCCAGTCCTGCAATCATACGAAGCAGTGTTGTCTTTCCACTGCCGGATGGTCCAAGCAGTGCCACCAGTTTTCCTTTTTCAATGCCAAAGCTGACATGATCAGAAGCTTTAAAACTGCCATATTGTTTGCATATATCTTTCATTTCAACATACATATCAGCGGCTCTCCCTTCTTGTTTTTGCCCGATATTCCAGAATATTTCGAAGGAATAATATAATAACTGCCAGAATGACCAAAAGCGAGGATACTGCAAATGCTGCAGTAACGGACTGCTCTGTACCCGACATATATAATGCATCGATTTCCAGTGGAAGTGTAAAGGTCTCTCCTCTTGTCTTTGACAGAGCATTGACCGCACCGAACTCTCCCAAGGCTCTCGATGTACAAAGGATGACTCCATAGAGCAATGCCCATTTCATCTGTGGAAATGTAATCTTAAAAAAGATTTTCAGTCCGCCGGCTCCCATCAGGGCTGCTGCTTCCTCTTCGTCCTTGCCCTGGGCATTTAAAACCGGAATCACTTCCCTTGATACATAAGGGAATGTTACAAATACCGTTGCTAAAATAACGCCCGGAATTGCAAAAGCGATTCTGATATTCGTTCCAAAGAACTGGTTGATTGCCCGGATAAATGGATAGGTCCAGCCCAGTCTTCCAAATGTCATCAAAAATGCCAGTCCCACGATAACCGGTGAAATGGAAAACGGAATATCGATTAAGGTTGCCAGCACCTGTTTTCCTCGGAAGGAAAACTTGGTTAAAAGCCATGAAACACATAACCCAAAGAATGTGTTAATCACCACCGCTGCCACTGTTGCAATCAGAGTTACCTTTAAAGCACTCTTTACATAATCTGTCCGGATGGACTGCATGTAAAAGGCAAATCCTTCTTTTAAGGAACTTGCAATGATGCAGAGCAGCGGAAGAACCAGCATCAGGAATATGAACAGTACACTGACTGTAATCAGAATATGACGCGTACGTTTTTTTCTTTTTTCCAGTTTTTCAAGCTCGTTCATACTTTTCTCCTTCTATAACTGATTCGTGCGTTGTGCCTGCTTCATCTGAATGATATTTACCGCAAATAAAATAAGGAATGATATGATTAACATAACCAGTGCAATTGCTGTTGCAGAGGCATAATCAATATAATTTAATTTCTGCATAATGACATAGGAAATTACCTGTGTATGCTCCTTGGCACTGTTGCCGGATATGTAGATAACACTTCCATATTCTCCTACTCCTCTGGCAAATGCCAGTCCAAATCCGGTTAAAATTGCCGGTTTCATCTCAGATAAGATTACTTTGAAAAATGTTTTCGAAGGTGTTGCTCCAAGAATATAAGCTGCTTCTTCATACTGTCCATCCAATTTTTCCAATACAGGCTGGACAGAACGCACGACAAACGGAATTCCCACAAATACCAGTGCAATGACCAGTCCCACATGGGTATATGCTACTTTTATTCCAAGAGCTGCTAACGGCTTTCCAATGATTCCGGTGTCGGCATACATCTTTGATAAAGTAATACCCGCAACTGCAGTAGGCAGTGCAAATGGAAGTTCAATAAATCCATCTAAAATCCGTTTTCCCGGAAAATCATACCGGGTCAGCGTCCAGGCTAATATCACACCAAACACCACATTGATACATGCTGCTAAGAAAGAACATCCGATGCTGGTGGCAAATGCATATAATACATTTGACTTGGTCAGAAGTCCGAAAAATTCTGACGGAGATAACTTTAAGGAATATACCATTACGGATGCCAGTGGAATCAGCACAATAAGTGAAAGCATTGTAACTGTAATTCCAAGCGTTAAATGAAATCCCGGTATGACTCTGATTTTTTTATTTTTACGGAATCGTCTTTTCATACTTGCCTCTTCTTCTAGTAGTTATATATCTCATCGAACCAGGCATCATCATCAAAATAATCTTTGTATGCCTGATCCCAGCCACCAAAATCATCAATACTCCAAAGTGTCATCGTCAGATCAAAGGTATCTTCATATTCCTTTAAAATTTCCTGATTGGATGGACGGTAACCATTCTCTGCGGCGAGCCTCTGTGCATCATCTTCATATAAATAAGATAAATATGCTTCTGCCACATCTCTTGTTCCATTGAAATCTACATTATCATCTACCACTGCCACACTGGGCTGTGCTAAGATACTGACCGTCGGAGAAATCAGTTCATATTCTCCCGGATAATTCTTAAGTACTGTCATGGCTTCATTTTCCCATGCAATCAGAACATCGCCTTTTCCATTTTCCACAAAGGTGGTTGTGGAACCTCTTGCTCCGGAATCCATCACGGAAACGTTGGCATAAAGTTCTTTTAAGAATTCCTTTTGTTCTGCTTCACTATAATCCTTTTCCCTTGCATAGCTTAATGCTGCCAGAAAGTTCCAGCATGCACCGCCGCTACTCTTCGGGTCCGGCGTGATTACTTCAACACCCGGTTGAATCAAATCATCCCAGTCTTTGATATTTCTCTCATTTCCCTTTCGTACCAGAAAGACAATGGTTGAAGTATATGGTGCGGATTCATCCGGGAACTGATCCATCCAGCCCTCATTAATCAATCCGGTATCCTCTATCAACGAAATGTCATGTGCCAGTGCCAGTGTCACCACATCCGCATTACAACCTTCCACTACGGAACGTGCCTGCATGCCGGAGCCTCCATGAGACTGGATGACTTCCACTTTTTTTCCGGTTTCTGCTTCATAATGCTGTATGAACATTTTATTATATGCTTCATAAAACTCTCTGGTCGGGTCATAGGAAACATTGGTTATGGTAATGACATCACTCTTTTGTCTGCCACATCCACTGAGCAGCAACATCATGACCGCAAGTAAAAGTGCAGTGATGCGGTAACGATATGTAGTTTTCTTTCCCTGCTGTTTTCTGCTCTTTTGCATGTCACCCAACATTTCCTTTCTATCTCTTTTCATTGATTTTATAATTCGAATAAAGAGGTGGATAAATACCGCTCTCCGCTGTCCGGCATTAAGATAACAATATTTTTATCTTTATTATCCGGTCTGCCTGCCAGTTCTTCTGCTGCATGTAAGACTGCACCGGACGAGATTCCAATCAGGAGTCCATCCGTCTTTGCCACTTCTCTTGTGGTATCAAATGCCACATCATTATCTACCGGAATAATCTCATCAACCAGTGACAAATCCATAACCTTCGGAATAAATCCTGCGCCGATTCCCTGTATCTTATGTGGTCCCGGTTCTTTTCCGGAAAGAACGGCGGAAGTTGCCGGTTCTACTGCCACAATCTTAATGTCTGCTTTCTTTGCCTTTAAGCCTCTTGCTGTTCCGGTCAGTGTTCCACCGGTTCCTACAGAAGCTACAAAAATATCTATCCTGCCATCTGTATCCCGCCAGATTTCCTCTGCGGTAGTAAGCTCATGGATTTTTGGATTGACCGGATTTTCAAACTGTTGCGGAATAAATGCATTTCCATATTCTTCTTTTAACTGGGCTGCCTTCTCAATTGCGCCCCTCATGCCAAGCCGTCCCTGGGTCAGTACCACTTCTGCCCCCAGTGCTGTTACAATCTTTCTTCGCTCAACACTCATGGTATCCGGCATGGTTAAAATCAGATGCAGCTTCTTTGCCGCACATACAAATGCCAGCCCGATTCCGGTATTGCCACTGGTCGGCTCTATAATAACGGTCTTGCCATTAATCAGCCCGTCTTTTATTCCCTGTTCTATCATTGCTTCTGCCACACGGTCTTTTACGCTGCCCAATGGATTAAAATACTCAAGCTTTGCTAAAAGGTGTGCCGGAAGATGCTTTGCTTCTTCGTAATTTTTCAGTTCCAGTATTGGTGTATTACCAACTAATTCTGTCAGAGATTGTGCTATTTTCGCCATTTCCTTTTTTCTCCTTTCCTGTAACTATTTACCATAATACCCTATAATTCATATATGGTCAATAGGAAATGTAAGAAATTTTTTTCAGGACCTCGTTTTTCCGAAAAGTCCTGAATTTTTTTCTTTTTCTTACTCCGGTAAACGGATGGTATCTCCTACCACAATCACTGCCGGCATTGGAATCTGTTTCTCCTGCACTTCTTTTTCGATGGTAAGAAGTGTTCCATAGGCTGTCCGGCTGCTTCCATCAGAAGTTCCATGAATTACTGCTACCGGTGTCTCTGCCGCTGCACCGCCGTTTTGTAATTCTCTTACAATCTCCGCAAGTCTTGTGTATCCCATCAGAAAGACACAGGTTCCATCCATGGCAGCCATTTTGTGAATCTCATCTTTTAATGATTCCTCATCTCCGGCAAAATGCCCGGTCATTACATGAAAGCTCCGGCTGACCTTCCGCTCCGTCACCGGAATTCCGGCAAGTTCCGGCACTGCAATGCAGGAGGAAATGCCGGGAATTACTTCTGTTTCAATGCCTTCCTCCGTCAGTGCGTCTACTTCTTCATTTCCTCTGCCAAAGACAAATGGGTCACCGCCTTTTAACCTTACAACATGCGCACCTTCTTTTGCCTTCTCTATCAGCAGCATATTAATCTCTTCCTGCTTCATGCTGTGTCTGCCACTGCGTTTTCCTACACAGATTTTTTCACAGTTTTCAATGGTAAAATCAAGAAGCCTTGTATCAATTAACGCATCATAAATCAGCACCTGTGCTTTTCTGATTTCCTGCATGCCGCGCAGTGTTATGTATTCATAGGACAGACAACCGGCTCCCACCAGAACCACCTTTCCTGGGGATACTTTCCTGACCGGACAAGCTTCTTTTCCGGATTGTGCCTTCTTACCCGAAAGTGCTTCTTTATCTGCAAATGCTTCTTTTAGGGTTTTGCTTTGATAATTTTCCAGTAAAATTTCACATTCAGTTTCTGTCAGGGGACGTCCTTTTTCCATACACACATCTGCCAATTCCATCAGAAAAGCAGCTCTCTTTTTGTCATCTTCGATTGCCATTTTTGCAAAAGGACGAATCTTTTCAAGATAATCCAAGATTTCTTCCATCCGCTCCGGGATGTCTGCGCTTAACCGGGCACGGAACGTGGTTGCTACTCTTGGACTTGCTCCTTCGGTAGAAATGCCGATACTGAGTTTTCCTTCCCGAATCAGTGACGGGAACAGGAATCCACATTTTTCCTTATCATCTACAACATTTACCAGAATATTTCTCTCTTCACAAAGCTTTGCAATCCTTGCATTCAATGTTTCATCCGAGGTTGCCGCAATAACAAAATCCATTTTTTCCAGATTTGTAGTTTCAAAATCCCGCTCGGATAAAATAAGTTCCGACGTATCTTCGTTCTTTTTTCTTTTCTCTTTTATTTCTTCGGAAAGTTTCCAGATTCCATCATCAATCTTTGGTGCAACAACCAGAAGCTCCGGTTCATAAGGCAGCAGCTTTCTTACCTTGCGTTCTGCTACAATACCGCCACCGACAATCAGTCCTCTTTTTCCTTTTAGTTCCACAAAAAATGGAAAATATCCCATCCCGCTTCTCCTTTATTGCCTATACTCTGTCACTTAAGTTTCTGCGTCTTAGTTTTCCTGATATAAAATGTCTGCCAGTTCTTTATACGCTTCTCCCCAGCGGGCATTTGGTTTCAGGTTGTAAAGCCGTTTATCCAGTACATAATAGTGATTCTCTTTCACTGCAGTAAGACTACTCCATACCGGACTGTCAATTAATGTTTCCTGCACATTTTCCAGTGCCGCATCTGTATCGGTTCCCTGTGTAGTCACGAAAATATAATCCGGATCTGCGGTTACGATTGCTTCAAGGCTCAGATTATCCAATAATCCGCTGTCGCTGTCTGCAATATTCACACATCCCAAATCCTTTAACAGCTCACCACCTACGCTGCCTTCACTTCCTTTGGCTTTTACACCACTTGCTGCTGCACGTAAAAATAATACGCTTGGATGGGAATCATCTACCCTTGCCTTGATTTCTTCAATCTGTTTCTGAACCTCAAGTCCGTTTTTCTCATATAAATCTTTTCTTCCGGTAATATCTGTACAAATGTCTAACATCTGAAGATATGCGTCAAAATCAGATACATCAAAATATGCTACTGTAACGCCTGCTTCTGTCAGCATATTTTCCATCTCCACATTAGAAGTAGTATTGGTGCTTGCAATTACAAGATCCGGCTGTGCGGCAAGTAATGCTTCTGTATTTGGCTCCTGAATACTTCCAAGATTTACCACATCATCTCCTAAGTCAAGGTCTAATGACTCCCAGGAGTCATTGGCTGTTGCCACTAGTTCACCACCAGATAATAACCAGACATCTGCAAAGCTTCCAATCATGGCTGCCACACGGTCATGGGAAGTTACGGTTACATCTCTTCCCAGTGCATCCGTAAAAGTAACCGGATTCTCTTCACTGGCTCCCTCTGTCACTTCATTTCCTGCTTCTGTCACATTTTCTGTACTCTCAATTACCTCTGTCACAGACTGCTGCTCCGTGCTTAAGGTCTCCTTTGTATCCTTATTTCCACATCCTGTCAGTGCTGTAAACATTAATGTTACGCAAAGACCGAGTGCTGTTATTTTTGTTCTTACACTTCTGTTCATTTTTCCTTTTCATCCTTTTCCTATTTATTTACTATGAATTGTATTGTACTATATTTTTTTGATTTGTCAAGATAGAAACGGTCTTTCCGTTAAAAGAATAATGGCACAGTCTATCCGCTCCAATACAAGCATAAAGCCTGCCGGAGCACTAAGAATTTCGATAGCATCTTTCATCAGTTCCGGCAACCGGCGCATATTCACATCCATGTTCAAATGCGCCTCGCTGGCACTTCCCTGTGCCAGCGTTGCCTGTTGTCGGACGAAATTCCAAGTGCTCCTAGCAGACTTTATAATGTATTGGTGGCGGACAGACCGTGCCGCTATTCTGTCAAACAAAAAAGAGACCTCTTTCCGTCCTACAGAATTCAGTCTCATAAAAATCAGTCTCTCGATTCAATCATAATCAATATTCCGTTTTTTAAATCTATCACCGCTTCGTCCTCTACAATTTCATTGCTGACGCCCAATGTATTATCACTGGTAAATGCTGCATCCTGCAGAGGATATTTCATTCCGGTCAATGTTACTCCGGTTACTTCTGTTGTAAGAGGAAGTAAGGATACATACTTTCCGAACTGCTGACTCTTTCGAAGAACCGCGCGCTCTTTCAACAGACGAATCCGGTTATGGGAATCTATGAGAAAGCATGGAATGTCTTTTGCCAGTGGCTGCATCAGAAGCTGTATATTACCTAACACATGGTCAAGCCTTGTACCGGTGCCACCTAATATATGGATTTCGCTGCTATTCCGTTCCATAGCTTTTCCGATGGCAATTTCAGAATCGGTATAATCCTTCTCCGGCTGATACTGGTGCCACTCAATGCCGCTTTTCCGTCGAAATGCTTCCAATATGGTTTTATCTGCCGAATCATAATCTCCTAATATGACATCCGGTTTTATCTGATTGCGGTAACAGAATTCCATGCCACGGTCTGCTGCTAAGATACAATCCGGTTTTACCCGTTCTATATAACTTAATGCAAATGCATCCTCTATGGTTCCACCATTGATAATCAATGTTTTCATCTTATTTACCACCATTAATGAGATTTAAGAAACATCTGGTGTTCTCTTCCGCATCTCCGCCAAAGACTGCGCTTCCGGCAACAATAATATTTGCTCCTGCATCCATCAATGTTTCAACATTGGAAAGGTTTACGCCGCCATCTACTTCAATATCAATCTTTAACTGACGCTCCTGCACCATTTTCTTTAACTGACGCACTTTATCGATAGTATAAGGAATCAGCTTCTGTCCGCCAAAGCCCGGATTTACTGTCATGATTAATACCATATCCACTTTTTCTAAAATATGTTCAATGGCAGTTAATGGTGTAGCAGGATTTAATGCTACTCCTGCAATGATGCCACGTTCCTTAATAGCTTCAATGGTCCGGTCTAAATGCTTGCAGCTTTCTGCATGCACCGTAATCAAATCGGCTCCGCAGTCTACCAGCTCATCAATATAACGGATTGGCTCATCAATCATCAGATGAACATCAAATATTTTATCGGTGCATTTTCGAATGGAGCGGATTACCGGCATTCCAAAAGAAATGCTTGGCACAAAGCTTCCATCCATTACATCGATATGAATGTACTGCGCCCCGGCTTCATCTACCGTCTTAATCTCTTCTCCTAATTTACTAAAATCTGCTGATAAAATAGATGGGGATAAACAATTCATCGTCTGATTCCTTTCTGTATCTGATATTTCTTTCGTATCTTATTTGGCTGTACTTTATTTTCGATATCCTATTTTCTATCTCTTCTCTTTCGATACTCTAATTATTTAATACTTCTTTCTGTCCTTTAATTCTCCATAGAGCTGGCAGTAATTCTCATAACGCACCGGATGAATCTTTCCTTCTGATAAAGCTTCTTTGACTCCGCAGTCCGGCTCACTGATATGGGAACAGCCCTGAAATCTGCAATACGGTTCAAAGGCTGCAAACTCCGGATAACAATCCTGCAATTCTTCCTTCTCCATTTCCGGAAGATAAAGAGAACTAAATCCCGGTGTATCCATGATATAACCATCACCCTTAAGCTGAATCAGTTCTGCATGTCTTGTGGTATGCCGGCCGCGCTCTATCTTCTTACTGATTTCACCGGTCTCCATACAGGCTTCCGGTGCTAAAAGATTAATAAGTGAAGATTTTCCCACTCCGGAAGGTCCTGCTACCGTTGTAGTCTTTCCTTCTAATATTTCCTGAAGTTCTTTCAGTCCCAGTTCCTTTTTCGCACTGACAAAGAGTATCTTGCAGCCGCTTGCTTCATAAATAGCTGCAATCTCCTGCTGCTGTTCCTCCGTAATCAAATCACACTTATTAAAACAAAGGATTACCGGAACATCCTGCCGTCCCATCATTACCAGAAAACGGTCTAAAAGATTAAAATTGGGATTGGGACTTGCCGCTGCGAAAATCAAAAGAGCCTGGTCTACATTGGCAACTGCCGGACGAATCAGTGCATTTTTTCTTGGAAGAATTGCTGCGACATTTCCGGTCTTCTTTTCTTCTGAAATAATATCAATCTCTACATCATCTCCCACCAGTGGCTTCATCTTCTGCTGGCGGAATATTCCTTTTGCCTTACATTCATAAATTCCGGATTCCACTACATGAACGTAGTAGAATCCGGAAATTCCTTTGACTATTTTTCCCTGCATGTGCATCCTTATTTTTCAGTAAAGTTTACAGAGGTCGATACCACATTGGTTCCTGTTGTACCATCTTCGTTGGTATATGTCCAGTCAACCTCAAGGGTACCGCTGCTCATATTTTTAATATTATCTACATTCACAGAACCAGGTGTTGTTCCCTCGAAGGTTGTTGTCCAGAGGGTACTTCCATCAGAACCTTTCAGTGTAACGGTTCCGCCGGTATAATTCTTGCCATCCTGCGGTACTGCTAATGTATCACTCTTATAAGAATAGTATGTGGTCTTCTTGCCTAAACTGATGGTCAGGGTAACGGTTGTTCCACGGTCAACAAATTTGCCATTTACCGGATCCTGACTGATAACAAGGCCTTCTGCCACATCATCACTGTAATCGGTCTTGGTTGTAACATTTAAGCCTGCACCGGTTAATTCATTTTTCGCATCAGTTTCTGAGTGTCCTCTGACATCCGGTACCTGTACGCTTTCAATACCACGGCTCAAAATCAGGGTAATGGTATCACCCTTCTTCGCATTGGTTCCGATATCCGGTGTAGTCTTGATAACATAATCCTGCTGTACGGTATCGCTGTAATCATAATCCGTGCTTACCTTAAAGCCCATATCCTCTAATTTTTTCTGTGCTTCCGAAGACTTATAACCGGCTACGTCAGGAATCGGAACATCTCCTGCTCCGCTGCTGATACGGACAGTAACGGTATCGCCAGCCTTTACAGATTCACCCTTCTTCACACTCTGCTCGGCAATCTGTCCTTCCTCATAATCATCAGAGGAAATCTCCTCGCCTTCTTCTAACTTGATATCAAGCTTCTTATCTTTGATTTCATTCTGTGCTTCTTCAAAAGTAAGACCACGCAAATCAATCATTTCGATTTTATCTTCGGTGTCTGTTTCGGTTTCTGTTGCAATCTCTGTCTCGGTATCATTTTTCTTACTGCCGCCAAATCGGAAAATTCCAAGGATATTACCAACCAGGCAAATGACGATTCCTACGATGATAACTGCAGCGACAATTCCCATAATAGTAACTGCTTTTTCCATCTTCGGATTGAGAATTCCATTCTCCTTCTCCTCATCCTCTGTTAATTCATCCTCTTCCGGTTCTTCTTCCTCTCCTGCTTCTTCCTCTTCATCATAGGAAACTTTTCCGGAGCCTTCCCGGATCTGCTCTAATTCATCCTGTCCGATGACTCTTGTCTTATCATTGCTGCCAAGTGGAACCATGGTAACAAAATCTTCATTCGGACTAATCAGACATTTCTTTAAATCAATCAACAGTTCGCCCATATTCTCATAACGGCGGTCCGGGTTCTTCTGTGTACATTTTAAAATAATCTTCTCTAAGCTGATTGGAAGGTCCGGTGTATACGCAGTTGGTGGAACCATTTCTTCCTGTAAATGCTGGATTGCTACTGCAACGGTAGTATCTCCATCAAAAGGAACTCTTCCGGTTACCATTTCATACATGACAATTCCAAGAGAATAAATATCACTCTTGCCATCTACGAAACCGTTTCTTGCCTGCTCCGGAGAAGAATAATGTACGGAACCCATAACATCAGAATTAATGGTGTTGGAAGTTGCTGCACGGGCAATTCCAAAATCGGTTACCTTTACTTTTCCTTCTGTGGAAATAATAATATTCTGTGGCTTGATATCACGGTGCACAATATTCTTATTGTGTGCAGCCTCAATACCTCTGCCTACCTGAATGGCAATGCTGACTGCTTCTTTGTAAGTCAGTTTGCCTTTCTTCTCAATATATGTCTTTAATGTGATTCCATCCACATACTCCATGACAATATAATGCATGCCGTTTTCGCTTCCGACATCATAGATATTTACGATGTTTGGATGCTCTAATCCTGCTGCTGACTGTGCCTCGGTACGGAACTTTGTCACAAAATTAACATCTTCACTGAATTCCTGCTTTAAAACCTTAATTGCCACAAAACGTCCTAAGACATGATCCTTTGCCTTATAAACATCAGACATTCCGCCTGCGCCTATTTTCCCAATAATTTCATAACGTTCTGCGATAAACATTCCCTCTGTTAACATATCTTCACCTCATCCGAAAATGGTTTTATTACAATTACTGTAATGTTGTCTTTACCGCCATTTTCATTGGCAGTCTTTACCAGTCTTTCTGCTTGTTCTGCAATATCACGCTGACTGAGCATAATATTTCTGATATCTGCATCCTCTACCATATTGGTTAATCCATCGGTACACATAAGTATTTCATCTTCCGGATCCAGATTAATCTCAAAGAAATCCACATCCACTTCCGGGACTGCTCCGATTGCCCTTGTAATAATGTTTTTATCACGGTGATTCCGGGCTGTTTCTTTGTCCATCTCACCCATCCGCACCATTTCTTCTACCAGCGAATGGTCTTTCGTAATCTGTCTGATTTCCTGATTTACTACATATAGTCTGCTGTCTCCCACATTGGCAACCGTAAGCACGTTGTCATGAATGGTACAAATTACCAGAGTAGTTCCCATTCCCTTCATTTCCTCATGGTTATTCGCTTCCTCTAACAGCATGGTATTTGCCTGCTTTACTGCAGACTCAATAATTGCAGCCGGCTCTGACAATATCGACTCACGAATCAGCTTCTCCAATGTCTCTACCGTATATCTGGAAGCATAATCTCCCGCTTTATGTCCTCCCATTCCATCTGCAACAATGAAAAGATTTGGCAGATTACCAATCGGCTGCTCAGAGGAAAAGACATAGTCCTGATTGGAGCTGCGCTTTTGTCCGATATCTGTAATTGAAAAAGTCTTCATGATAGTCCACCTACCTTTCTAAAAATTTCTTTCTTAACTGTCCACAGGCACCATCAATATCTCTGCCCATTTCCCTTCTAATAGTAACATTAATTCCGTTTTTTTCAAGTTTATTTTTAAATTTGAGGATTTCCTCATGGTCTGACTGCACATAATCCCGCTCTTTAATGGGATTTACCGGAATCAGATTAATGTGGCAGTTCATGCCGGAAACCAGCTTAACCAGCCGCTCTGCATCCTCATCCGTATCATTGACGCCGCCCACCAGACTGTATTCAAAAGTGATTCTTCGTCCTGTCTTGTCAAAATAATATCTGCAGGCATCTAAGACCTCGGAAAGCTCATAACTGTTGGCAACCGGCATCAGCTCTTTCCTCTTTTCCTGTGAGGATGCATGCAGGGAAAGTGCCAGTGTAATCTGAAGCTTCAAATCAGCGAGCTGCTTCATCCGTGGCACCAGTCCACAGGTAGATACCGTAAGATTTCTCTGGCTGATATGAAGTCCATGCTCGTCTGTCAGCAGTTCAATGAATTTTACAATATTATCATAATTATCCATAGGTTCTCCGCTTCCCATGACTACCACATTGGAAATACGTTCTCCGATGCTCTCCTGAATCCGGTATATCTGCTCTAAGATTTCCGATGGTGTCAGATTACGCACCAGTCCGTCCAGTGTTGATGCACAGAACCGGCAACCCATACGGCAGCCCACCTGGGAAGAAACACATACGGAATTGCCATGCTTATATTTCATCAGCACACTTTCTATCATATTCCCATCTGCCAATGCAAATAAGTACTTTCTCGTTCCGTCAATCTTCGAAATCTGTACCAGTTCTTCTTCTAATACTGTAAGGTCTGCTTTCTCTTTTAATGTCTCCCTTAAATTCTTCGAAAGATTTGTCATTTCATCAAAGGAGGTGACATGATGGATGTGTATCCATTCATATATCTGCTTTGCCCGGAATTTCTTCTCTCCCAGAGACAAAAGAAATTCTTCTAATTCTTTTAAATTCAAGGATTTTACATCAACTTTTTCTATCATACATTCTGTTTCCTTAATCTGGCAATGAAAAATCCGTCACTGCCTAATTCATCCGGCAGAATCTGTTCCATGCTTTCTACTTCAAATTCTTTATGATTTGAAGTAAACCATGCAACATTTTCTTCATTCTCTCCCGCATCAATGGTGCAGGTACTGTAAATCATTCTGCCACCCGGCTTCACATACTGATGAACCGTGGATAAAATCTCCCGCTGTAATGCGATCAGTGATTTGATATCTTCCGGCTGCATCCGGTATTTGATATCCGGTTTCTTCCGGAGCACACCCAGTCCGGAACATGGTAAATCGGCAATAACTACATCTGCTTTGCCGATACTGCCTTTATCTGATACACGGGCATCCCACTGCTCGGCTGTCATATTGGTCACCTGATGACGTCTGATATTCTCTTCTATCAAAGAGACTTTATACTCACTGACATCCCTGGTGATGACCCTTCCACTGCCGGAAAGCAGCTGTGCAATATGTATACTCTTTCCACCGGGTGCTCCGCACACATCAATGACAGTATCATTTTCTTTTACCTCTGCCGCCTCAGCCACCTTCATGGAGCTTAAATCCTGCACATAAAAAAGTCCTTCCGCAAATTCCGGAATGCTGCCAAGATAATCCACACCTCTTACATGCAATGCATAAGGAAGTTTTTCATCTATGTTCACTTCCATACCACGATTTTTTAAACGCTTCATCAAGCTTTCTGGTGTAATCTTCGTAAGATTACATCTTATGGTCAGTGGTTCTTCTTTCAAAAATGCTTCTGCTATCTTTTCAATCCGTTCCAGAGAATAATTTTTCTCCCAGAGCGTAATCATCCATTCCGGGATGGAACAGGTTACGGATAAATACTGTTTATAAGCTTTTTTCTTATCCGGGTATGCAATCTTATCAAGATTTCTTCCGATATTCCGAAGCACTCCATTGACAAATCCGGAAAGCTTTCCAAAGCCTTTTTTCTTTGCAAGCTTTACTGCTTCGTTGCAGGAAGCCGATACCGGAACACTGTCCATATATTTCATTTCATAGACGGCACTCCGGATAATACAACGGATTACCGGCTTCATTTTATTCACCTTCACACTGGAAAACTGATTGATAATATAATCAAGTTCCAGCATGCGCTCCAATGTGCCCTCGCTGACTCTGGTAATAAAGCTGCGCTCCTGTTTCTCAAGATACTGATATTTGGTCAGTACATCAGAAATCGCCACATGACTGTATATGCCATCCTTTGTTACCGCCAGCAAAATTGCAAGCACCAGTTCCCGGCTGTTCACCGAATCAGTCATCCCGTCGTCCTCCAAATAATAAAATCAGACGCAGTAACTGAAGAATCGCTGAAGCTGCTCCCGCTACATAAGTTAACGCTGCAGCTCCTAAAACTTTTCTCGTATAGCCCAGTTCCTGTTCTCCTAAGATTCCTGTCTCTCCAAGGATTCTTACTGCTCTTCTCGATGCATTAAATTCTACCGGAAGTGTTACAATCTGAAATAATACTGCCAGTGAAAAGCAGATGATTCCTGCTGTAATCAATGCCTGACCACTACGGCTGCTGATAAATAATCCAATCAGAATCAGCGGCCATGCCAGTGTAGAACCGATATTGGCTACCGGAACAATGGCACCACGAATGGTAAGCGGTGCATAATTCTTCTGATGCTGGATAGCATGTCCACACTCATGGGCTGCTACACCAACCGCTGCAACAGATGTCGAACCATAGACACTGTCTGAAAGACTTAAGGTCTTATTTCTCGGGTCATAATGGTCGGTAAGCTTTCCGGAAATATGGCGGATTTCCACATCATAAATGCCTGCTGCATTTAAGATTCTCTGTGCCGCCTGTGCACCTGTCATTCCGGACATACTGCGGTATTTTGAATATTTTTTAAACGTATTGTTTACATGGGCAGATGCCAGAAGGCAGATTACTGCACCAATAATTACTAAGAAATAAGTCGGGTCCCACCAATAATAATATGGCATATGAATTCCTCCTTTTTATTGCTGTTTTGTTCCAAGCACCGTTCCGTTTTCAATTGTAAATCCACGTAAGAAATCAGCAACCGGCATACGCTTTTTTCCTTCTAACTGCACTTCTTCCAGCGAAAGACGGTCAACGCCTGTCTGTATGACAAGGCTCTGTTTGTCTGCCTTTACCACTGTTCCCGGTGCAGCATCCGTATTGCCCGGATGTACCGTTGCCTTCCAGATTTTCAATGTCTTACCGGAAAGGTAAGTATAGGCACTCGGCCATGGATTCAGTCCACGAATCAGCCTCTCAATCTGCACTGCAGATAAAGACCAGTTAATCTTTCCCAATGACTTCTGAATCATTTTGGTATGCGTTGCAATCTCATTATCCTGTGGTGTATACACTGCTGTACCATCTTCAATGGATTTCATGGTTTCTACACATAATCGTGCCCCAGCATCCTGCAATTTATCAAAAAGGCTGCCACCGGTCTCCTGTGCATCCAGTTCCACAGTCACAGATGCTATCATATCTCCGGTATCCAGACCTTCATCCATACGCATAATCGTTACGCCGGAAACCTTCTCTCCATTGATTACTGCCCACTGGATTGGTGCAGCCCCACGGTATTTTGGAAGCAGGGATGCATGGACATTGATGCAGCCATATTTTGGCATCTCTAAAATTTCTTTTGGAAGTATCTGTCCAAAGGCTGCTACCACAATGATGTCCGGCTGATATTTTGCCAGATATTCTATGCATTCCAGGCGACGTACCCGCTCCGGCTGATACACTTCAATTCCATAGGCGATTGCAGCTTCCTTTACCGGAGGATACTGCATGCTCTTTCCTCTTCCCTTGGGTTTATCCGGCTGTGTTACCGCAAGCACTACTTCATGGCCTGCTGCCACAATTGCCTCTAATGTACCCACCGCAAAATCCGGTGTTCCCATAAATATTACTTTCATTTCTAGCCCTCCTCATAGACTACGTCATGAAGCTCGCCCTCTACTTTTTCCATATACATATGTCCATCCAGATGGTCTAATTCATGACAGATTGCTCTTGCTAAAAGCTCTGTTCCCTCAATCTCATATTCATCACCATCTTCATTAAATGCACGGGCTTTTACATAATTTGGTCTTGTAACTGTTCCTGCCTTGCCCGGAAGACTTAAGCAGCCTTCATCTCCAGTCTGGGTTCCGGAAGTCTCGATAATCTCAGGATTAATCATAAGAATCGGGCCATCTCCGATATCAATAACTACCATTCTCTTTAAGATTCCAACCTGCGGTGCAGCAAGTCCCACACCATTGGCTTCATACATGGTTTCTAACATATCATCTGCCAGTTCTAAAATCTTTGGTGTTATCTCTTTAATTTCTTTACAGGTCTTTGTCAATACCGGATCTCCTACGGTCCGAATCTGTCTTAATGCCATTTTTGCTTCCTCCTTAAATTCCTTTCTCTAAAAGCCATTTACCGGGTCAAAATCAAATTGCACCGATATATTTTTTACTCCCTGTTTTTCTTCCATAAGCTGTTCTACTTTATCTTTTATCTGAATCAACACACCATAATCCGGGTGTTTGAAATAAAGTACTTTTTTATAAATGTCATTTACCTTGGCTACTGCTGCATCTGCTGGTCCAATCATCTGAAGCTTTTTATCAGCCTGCACTTTTTCCATGGTATCTACAAGCTCTTTTGCACATGCATAGGCTTCTGCTTCTTCTTTTGATGCACAAAGCACAACCAGCATATGCCATACCGGCGGATAACGCATTGCCTGCCGGTAGAAAATTTCCTCTTCATAGAACTGGTTATAATCCTGATTCTTTGCACAGATGACGCTATAGTGCTCCGGATTATAAGTCTGGATAATGACCTCTCCCGGTTTCTCACCTCGTCCTGCCCTTCCGGCTGCCTGGGTCAGAAGCTGAAAGGTTCTCTCAGCGGCATGATAATCGGATACATAAAGAGATAAGTCTGCCGCCAGCACTCCTACTAATGTTACATTTGGAAAATCATGTCCTTTTACAATCATCTGGGTTCCAATCAGGATATCTGCTTCCTGATTGGCAAATGCGGAGAGGATTTTCTCATAGCTGTCTTTGCTTCTTGTGGTATCAAAATCCATCCGAAGAATCCTTGCCTTAGGAAATTCTTTTTTTACCAGTTCCTCAATTTTCTGGGTTCCGGCTTTAAAACCACTGATATATTTTGAACCACAGTTCGGACATATCTTAACATGATTTTGCTCATAACCACAATAGTGACATATCAGTTTTCCATTATTATGTGCATGCAATGACACATCACAGTGGGGACATTTCATTACATGACCACAGGCACGGCAGGATACAAAGCCTGCCATTCCCCTGCGGTTAATAAATAGCATAACCTGTTCTTTCCGCAATAACCGCTGCTCTATTTTTTTATGAAGGCTTCTGCTTAAAATCGAAAAGTTTCTTGCCTTTAATTCTTCTCTTAAGTCCACAATTTCACATTGCGGCAGTGGCTTTTCCTTCACCCGCTTATCCATGGAAAGGAGTAAATAGTCACCCTTTTTCGCATGATAAAAGCTTTCTATGGAAGGGGTCGCCGAGCCTAAAATCACGGTAGCACCGGACATTCTCGCCCGCTCTATTGCGGTTTCCCTTGCATGATACCTTGGTATCGTCTCACTTTTATAAGTGCCCTCATGCTCTTCATCTATTATAATATATCCAAGATTTGAAAAAGGTGTGAACAAAGCAGAACGAGGGCCAATCATAACATCAATTTCACCTTTTTTTGCCCGCTCAAACTGGTCGGAACGCTCTCCCGGTGACAGTTTCGAATTCATAATGGAAACCCGGTCGCCAAACCTATGGTAAAACCGCATCACCGTCTGATAGGTCAGTGCAATCTCCGGAATTAATACGATGGACTGCTTTCCCCTGTCGGCAGCTTCTGCAATCAGCTCCATGTAGACTTCTGTCTTACCGCTTCCGGTCACTCCGTGAATGAGGCACGGCTTCTTTTCTGTTCTAGCATTTTCTATCACTGCATCCACCACTTTTTGCTGCATTGCATTTAAGGTCAGGGTATAGGCTCCCATCTCCTGTGTACGGACAGGGTTACGGTAAGTCCGCACTTCTTCTACCGTTATAACGCCCTGCTGCATCATTGCTTTGATGACATCTGCCGTAATATGAAGCTTTTTGGTTATTACATCATAACTTAAGACAGTTTCTTCTAACAGTGCTTCTAACAGTCTTGCCCGGGCAGTTCTGTGCTTTCTTTTCAATTCTTCCAAAAGGCTTGCCGCCTCGTTAAAAGGAAGTACAAGACGCACCAGACGGCTCTTTTTTTCCTTTGCTTTCTCTTTAATCGGAATCACTGTCTTTAATGCCTGGTTCATGGTTCCGCCATAATTTTTACGCATCCATGCTGCCAAGGCAATGAACTGTGATTCGATTTGCATGGCATTGTTATCAACAGCTTTAATGTCCTTTAATTTTGCCGTGTCAAATTCTGCTTTATCTGTCAGTTCTATCACGTAGCCCTTTATCGTCCGGTTTCCAAAGGGAACAATGACCTGCATTCCTTCCGTTATCTCATCCTTCATTTCCGGTGGAATCCGATACTGAAAAGTTTTATCTAATTTTTCATGAGAAATATCAATTATGATATTGGCATATTTTGCCATAGATTCACCTCATATACTGTTCTCTATCATTTCCCGTTCGTTCATCGGATAAAAATGTCCTTCTATCTCCTGATACTCTTCATGACCTTTTCCTGCCACTACAATCAAATCGCCCTCCTGTGCCTGGGAAATAGCATAAGAAATGGCTTCTCTTCTATCCGGGATAATTTTATACTTTCCTTTCGTTCTCTTCATTCCCTGTTCGATGTCAGAAAGGATTGCCTCCGGCTTTTCATATCTTGGATTATCCGATGTCAATATCGTGACATCCGAAAGTCTTCCGGCTGTCTCCCCCATCTGAAACCTCCGCAGCGGAGAACGGTTTCCACCGCAGCCAAACAATAATACCAGACGCTTGGGCTGATACTGCCGCAATGTCTTTATCAGGGATTCCAGACTTGCCGCATTATGGGCATAATCAATGACTACATCAAATTTATCTGAAATTCTTACTTCTTCAATTCTTCCTTTTACTGAAACATTTCTTAAGGTTTTCCTTATCGTCTCCGGGGAAATTCCAAGGAGATGTGCTGCTTCCATGGCAGCAAGGGAATTATATACATTGGCAGTTCCGGGCATTTTTAATACGATTTCATCCTTTATCCACCCGGTTGTCTGATATGTGACATTTAATCCACGACTGCTTCTTTCATATATGATATGCTCCGCTTTTACATCGCAGGGTTGTTCGATTCCATAAGTATAAACCGGAGCCTCAAGATTCACTGTCATAAAACCATGATATTTATCATCTGCATTGATACAAATCATCCGGCTACGCTCAAAAAGCCGTTTTTTACAGCAGGCATACTCCCGAAAACTCCGATGCTCCCCCGGTCCAATATGGTCCATGGACAGATTAGTATAAATTCCAATGGCAAAGGTGATTCCTTCCACCCGGTAATGCTTCAGTCCCTGGGAGGATACTTCCATCACACAACAACTGCATCCGGCATCCGCCATTTCCCGCAGTTCCTTCTGTAATACCAGGGCATCCGGTGTCGTATTGCTGCCTGGCTTTTTTAATCCATCGCTTCTTCGTATGCCAAGAGTTCCGATCAGTCCGCATTTTACCCCGGCTTCCTTTAACATCTGATACAGCATACAGGCAGTCGTGGTCTTTCCTTTTGTTCCGGTAATTCCTATCATCTGCATGGCTTCTGCCGGTGCACCATAATAATTTCTGGCTATCCATGCCATGGCTTCACTGGTATTGCGTACCCGGATGACTGTCACATCACCTTCCACCCAGACATGCTTTGATACTACACACACTGCTGCTCCTTTACGAATTGCCTGAGCAAGATAATCATGCCCGTCTTCCCTGCTTCCCGCAAGGCAGATAAACATGCTTCCTCTGACCACCTGTCTGGAATCATGGCAGATATGTGTCACCTTACAATCCATCGTTCCCCGTGTACAAATATATGTAACCTGCTTTAGTAAATCCTTAAGATATGCCATAGACGTATCCTTAAAAATACACTTTTATCATTATATGCTACCGGGTGGGTTTTTACAAGTTTTCCACTTTTTATTTATGAAAGATTTCATAATTTCTTACAGATATTTTATGAAATTACGAAACAGGGTGATGCTGCAAATGTATTTATTGTGTAACCGAAATAACCGGATGTTCACGAAATCCGAATGTAACATAATGACCTGCAAGAAGCACTAAGAATTCTGATATTGTTATGATTTGTTCCGGCAACCAGCGCAAATTCACATCCATGTTCATATGCGCTTCGCTGCCACATCCATGTGTCAGCGTTGCCTGTTTTTATACAGAATTCCAAGTGCTTCTAACAGGTCTTATCATGCATTCGTCCTTTCGTGAACACCCAGTTATTTCACACACAAAAATTACCAGTCACATTCCATCCCTGTTTCATAATTTCATAGTATTTTTCTAAATTCAAAGGAGATACTTTTCTTATGATGAAGAATAATTTTATGATATGCGGACTCACGGGCTGGTGCATGGAAATTATCTTCACCTCCCTTGATTCTATCCGCAATAACAATTTTAAACTGACGGGGCATACTTCTATCTGGATGTTCCCGATTTATGGCATGGCGGCGGTTATTCCGCCGGTTTATAAGCACATTCATAAGCTGCCTGCCATCTTCCGGGGTTCCATTTACTCTGCCGGTATCTTTGTCTGTGAGTATCTGACCGGAACCTTCTTAAAGAAAAAGGGCATCTGTCCATGGGATTACAGCAATGCCAAAACCAATATCAACGGTGTCATCCGCTTAGACTATGCGCCTCTCTGGATGATGGCAGGTCTCCTATTTGAACGTGTTACCACTGTTCCCCGGAGAAAATCTTAAATCCCCTTTCCTGCATAAAACAGCATCGCACGGAACTTCTTTATTAAGTCCGTGCGATGCCTGAATCCTGCAATGTCCTGTTACGCTTATGAGTCTAAATCATCAATATCTGCGCCAGCTCCAATATCTAACGTATTTAAAGTACGGCGTTTCATTCTTGCAATTTCGGATGCTTTTAAGATGTAATTTTTTACTTCCCTGGAATGTTTGATATGTGTCAGCCGAAGCTCCGGTGTAGTAACATCTCCGGTATAACAGATTACAGTTCCAAGTCCGAACATCCGCTCCAGCAAAGTTGCCGTTAATTTTACATCCTGTACCTTATACATATAGCAGTCATTCTCTTCAATTTTGAATAAGCCTGCATCTACAGTAATTACACTTGGTTTGATGTTATATTTGGTAAAGGTCCATGGCAGACCGAAAAAGAGTATTCTCTTGCGTTCTGTGTACTGGGCATCCTCATCAAAGTCCATCTGCATATCGTTTCTTTCCTCAATCATTTTTTGCTCTCCTTCTCTTTGCATCACCTTATGATACCCTACTTTATCATATACTGAAAAATTTTTCAAATTTCAGAATATTGCGTCTTTATATTTTGTCTTGAATTTTATATTTTATTATTATATGATAGTAAAAATGCCTAGATGACATTACTAAAAACATCATACAGGAGGAATCTTATGCGACACTTAATGAGTCCCCTCGATTTATCCGTAGAGGAGCTGGATCAACTGCTGGATTTAGCAGGTGATATTGAAAAAAATCCACAAAAATATGCACATGCCTGTGATGGCATGAAACTTGCAACCTGTTTCTATGAACCAAGTACCCGTACCCGTCTTAGTTTTGAAGCTGCCATGTTAAACCTTGGTGGTTCTGTTCTTGGTTTTGCCAGTGCAGACAGTTCATCCGCAGCAAAAGGCGAAAGTGTTTCCGATACTATCCGAATCATTTCCTGTTACGCAGATATATGTGCCATGCGTCATCCAAAGGAAGGTGCACCTCTCGTAGCTTCCCAGAAATCTTCTATTCCAGTAATCAACGCCGGTGATGGCGGTCATCAACATCCAACCCAGACATTAACTGATTTATTAACCATCCGTTCTTTAAAAGGGAAATTAGACAATATGACAATCGGTTTATGCGGTGATTTAAAATTCGGCCGGACCGTGCACTCTCTGATTAATGCACTGATTCGTTATCCCGGAATCCGCTTCGTTCTTATTTCTCCGGAAGAACTTAAAATTCCGGACTATATCCGCGAAGACGTTCTGGTAAAAAATAATATTCCGTTTGAAGAAGTAACAAGACTGGATGATGCAATGCCAAAACTTGATATTCTTTATATGACCAGAGTGCAGAAGGAACGTTTCTTCAATGAAGAAGATTATGTCCGTCTGAAAAACTATTACATATTAGACAAGGAAAAAATGAAACTTGCCAGGGACGATATGTATGTTCTTCATCCACTTCCTCGTGTCAATGAAATATCCGTAGAAGTAGATGATGACCCAAGAGCTGCTTATTTCCGTCAGGCACAGTACGGTGTCTATGTGCGAATGGCTCTGATTCTTACACTATTAAAATGGAGGTAATCAATATGTTAAATATCAGTGGAATTCATGAAGGTTTCGTTCTCGACCATATCAAAGCCGGTATGAGCCTTTCTATCTATCATAATTTAAAGCTGGACAAGTTAGACTGTACCGTTGCTATTATCAAAAATGCCAAAAGCAATAAAATGGGAAAAAAGGACATCATCAAAGTAGAATGCCCGATTGATGCCTTAGACTTAGATATTTTAGGTTTTATCGACCACAATATTACCGTAAATATTATCAAAGGCGATAAAATCGTTGAGAAAAAAGAACTGCACCTTCCAAAGCAGGTAAAAAATGTAATCCGTTGCAAGAACCCACGCTGCATCACTTCCATCGAACAGGAATTAGACCAGATTTTCCTGCTCACAGATGAAAATGAAGAAACCTATCGCTGCAAATACTGCGAAGAAATGTATACCGACTACGGTTTTCGCGCATAAGTAAAATTTTTAAAAAGGGGCTGTAAAATAAGTCCCTAATTAAGAAACGCCAACTCCGGCAAATGTCG
>OHJI01000131.1_pt1 | contig 44511 bp, 29 predicted proteins | sample 1568571 | NCBI WGS metagenome assembly OHJI01 (sample SAMEA3879583, study PRJEB24766) | human gut metagenome | biome: human-associated habitat; feature: feces | place: USA | collected 1985/1987
CAAAGACTATATGCAAGGTCTAGAACCATGCTGAAAGCTTTGCGATGCTCCATTTTTCACGATGTGAGAAAGAGAATCTTGTCATTTAATGATGAGAGTACGTCAAAACGAGTCTGCGCAGTCAGAATGAAACCAGTTTAAGTGAAGATAGAAATGGATACAAATGTTGTATCCATTTTTTTGGAGTTAAAATATATATGAGAGTTAGTGATACGAGAAAATATAGTCGATTGGGCGGACATTATTTTGAACTTACCACCGAAGACAATCAAATGTTCGAAATACAGTTTAATAAAGACGATTTTAAACATTTAACTGGAATCTCTTCCTTATTGTCAAACGGCAGATTTAACACAAAGCTAAATTCACCTCAAACTTGCATCGTATTTGTTGTAACTTTCAAATGTTGTATACCAAGTAATTCTAAGCTTATAAATCCTTTCGCAAATTTACACCTTAAACTTACGACGTATACGACACTAGTATAAGGTGAACGATTTTTCAAAGACACTTATATCTCGTATATTAAAAACTCCAAAACGCATCCAACACGAATATCATAGTAATGGCTCCTTCTTTTTTGGTTTAGTCACTTATATAGTAAAGGAGCTTTTCTTATATGAAGATTTCAGCCAATGGGTGATAAGAAAAATTCGTAGATTTCCTTTAAGTTAGGAACATTCTACGAATTTTAATATTTCCATGAATACTTCACGCTTTATTATCTTTTCATAAATAATTCATGTACTTTTATCAATTACTTATACAATCGACATTTTTCTTCTAGAAGTTTAAAATCATTCCATCTTTTTGTTAAAGAGTTTATTTGTGTAAACTACTTCATTCGCTATGCCGGTAGACCTGCCATGGCTGAAAATAGAATCACAGAATACAATAAATAATCTAATACTGTCAGCTGGTTCTACAATGATCACAAGGATGAGAAAAGATATGATGTCACAGATAATGTGATCGACTTTATTAACCGCCTTATTATACATATACCAGACTACCATTTCTTAACCACTCGATATTATAGATTCTATGCCAATGCTTCTAAGAAAACATTGGATAAAGTTCATGCACTTCTTGGAATCAAAAAGAATAAGGATTATTCGCGTGAAACTAGAACTAAAGCTCTTAAAAACAAACTCAATAAATTCAAATACCGCACACACTTGATTGATTCTTTTAACCTAAGACCCAATCCAATGTAAATGTGGATCTATAATTAAGTATACCTATACATACAATCCTTTCGAAAACTCAAAGAATGACAGAACATACAGAAAAAGATGCATTGATGAAATGATGCGAATATATAAAAGAAAATTATAATCAATATGAGTTCCATCCTAAACGAGGCTATTTACAATAGTCTGTTTTGTCATACCAATAAATGTCTAAATCCAAATAATTCAGTCATTTTTAACTTTAAAAATTTATCTTCTCCGAAACCAATTTCTTAATATACAAAAAAATAGCAGGGATTTCAGATGCCCTGCTTTTGTTAAGATCGCATTTAGAGCAGCGAAACGCTCACTTGTAAATTTCTTATTTTGAGCTAAGAGAAGCTCACTGAATAAATTTCTCACTTTGGGCTGAGATACACCCACTGTTAAGGTATCTACCTTGTACTTAATTTATATCCTAGATTACTATATAGTCAATCAATTTGTTTACATTCCAACATTCCAATATTTAGTAACTTTCTTCAAATATATAAAATTAGACAAGAGTAAATCAAACTTTAAAAGTCATAGGGATTTCGAATCTGAGATAGAGATAACCTTTAAACACTCACATTGTTTTCAACTCTACAATTCTTAAAACCAACTTTTAGTGATCCTAACTAATTGCATGTTACCAAGAAAATGTAGGTGCATAACACTTACCACAATACACGGTTCATCTCTTACCAGCTTCCGCCGCCTCCGCCACCGGCACCTCCACCAGAGAAGCCACCAAATCTAGAGCCCATGCTGTCCGCTGTACTTTTCATTTGTTCTGTTTGATAATCCAATAAATTTTGATGGATTGGTTCATACATACTTCTTGTCAACATTCTATAATAGAAATAAGAAGTATAAGGATCCGAATAGTATGAATCATACCAATCAGGCTGTGCCAACGGAATCGTACTAAATTTCTTTGTCCACATTTCAGACAATCCAAAGACCATCGCATAGGGAATAACATCATAATAATACGAAGGATTCTCAGCAGATAATCTTTCCAATTGTGGTACCTCAGCCTTTTCAATAAAGTCCTTAAACCCTAATAAATCGCCAGCTACACTTTTAAAGTAGTCACTCACCACATTAAATTTTGAACTAAATAGAATAGGCAATGTTGTTGCGACAATTCCAATCACCATAAATTCAAAGGAAACTATAGAAACAATGGATTGTGTCTGGCGATAGATAAAGTAAACAACAACCAAGACTAGAGCCACACTCAATGCTTTCTTTAATACCCCTAGTTTATTCTTATTAAATACACTAGAAGCGGCTGCAGAATAGTTCATGACCATCATAATCACAAAGGTAAATGTAGCTAAGATGGTTTCAATTAAATTATCTACAATACTATATCGAGTATTAAATAAAATACATACAATCATACAAATCATAGCTAGAATGGTTGTCACAAAGCCATGATCAATTTTTGATAATTTCTTATCGCCACTAAACTCATTATTTAAGGCTTCCTTCGCATCATTCATAGCCTTACCAAAGTTGGTTGATAGATTTGATAATTTGACGCTGTCTTTATATTTGAACAAGCCTTTATAAATCTTTTTCTGATGATTTAAAACCGGTGGTTCATGATCCTCCACCTTCGTTAGAATCAAATCATCCGAAGTTTCTGAAATGGTTAAATATCCCTTGCTAGCCCAATATGGAATTAATGCCATCAAATCCTCTTGATCCACGGATTCATCGACAATCGTTCCTACCATGGCAGGATCCATATCTTTTGGTGGATAGAAATTCACAATTGGAGTAATATGTGTTTTCTTTAAAAGAAGACAACGAACTAAGCTATATAAACCAAATAGAATGGCCAATCCTAAAAAGATAAATGGAATCTTTGAAGTGGTTTGTTTAGCCCCAACAAAGTAATTCTTTCTTAATTTGCCAAAGATTGTAATGGCTTGTTTAGGACCAATATCATAGGCAGAACCAGTAATTGAGTTTGAAGTAATACTAGGTTGAACATTTAAATCATTCGACTGATTTCCTAGACTTCCACTAAAGACTTGAATATTTGACATTTCTTTTTCTGTCAAAGCCTTTTCAAATTGAATATCAAAACTAAAATGATTGATTGTGGTATCCCAATTGTTTCCAAGTACCGAATAATATATAAAATCCAAGTCTGAATGATAATCTTCTGGAATCACAATCGTATAAGTCAAGGTATAGGTGTGTGGGCCAATGATTGTATAGTCTTCACTCCCAATTTGAATCACACGATTTCCAGAATCATAATCTACTTCATATTCATCATTTAGAACCGTAATATTCTTAATACTTAACTTATACTTTTCATCCCGATTGACATACATCGTTTCCGGAATATTACGATAGATTCCATGACGATTGCTTGAAAAATTAACATTAATCACTTCTTTTACATCAATCGTATTGTTTGAATGATATATCGCATTTACTTTATAGTCATCAATCGTATACCCACCATCATCAGTATATACATCGATACATCCAAAGCATAAAATAAATGCGAATAAGAAGGCAAAGACCTTCTTAAAATTTAACTTGAACATTTTCTCTTTCAGAAGCATTGGCCACTTCAAACATCGTTTTCTTTTCAAAATGGAATAATCCTGCAACAATATTTGTAGGAACACTCATAATCACATCATTATATTCACGAACTAAGGCATTGTAGTATTTACGAGAATTTGCGATATCCTCTTCGACATGCTTCAATTGGTTTTGAAGATCCATAAAATTCGTATTGGCCTTTAAATCTGGATATTGTTCAGCCACCGCAAAAATCCCCTGAATCGCATTTGTGATCTTGTTTTCACTATCCATAACATCCTTTGATGTTTTTGCCATATTTCTTTGAGCAATAACAGAACTCAATGTATCCGCCTCATGTTTCGCATATCCCTTTACTGTTTCAACTAAGTTAGGAATCAAATCAAAACGCTTCTTTAGATACACATCCATTGTAGAGAAGCCTTCATCCACTCTATTTGATAAACGAACAAGTCTGTTGTAGCTTGATATAAAGAAAACCACCAACAAGACGATTAATACAATTAAAACAATAACTAAGATCATAATTAAATCCTCCTGAAACTATTATACTCTATTCTATTAAAAAAGTCGTTCTCTCCATACCAGAAAGAACGACACATTTGTTAATCTAGAATCCAACTACATTTAAGATAGCGGCAATTGCCCAAATGGCAGCCATTAAAACGTTTAAAACCTTACTGAACTTTTTATCGCTTAAATAAGCCAATGTAAGGCTATATAGACAACAAATAACTTCTAAAACAATAATAACCATCAATGTGTTAAATGTACTAAACATAAATCTCTTCCCTTCTAAACATTTTTATAATCTTGCACATTTTGTGTCATTGCCACATTACGCTGTCTTTCTAGATTCATATCTAGATGGGATGCATCAAAAATAACACGGATCATGTTCTGATAATCATTCGCATCAAAGACAAAATCTGGCAATACATACTTACGATTATGAATCGTTTGATTAAATCCAAGAATCAATAGGTTATGTAAGAATGCTTCTTTAGTGGCATCTACGATTTCATTTTCATAATTGATATCTAAAAAATAATCGCATGTGTTAAACAAATTCAGTATTTCACTCGCCTTGCATCCTGGATACAAATGTACATTATCATATTTTTCAAAAGACATCAACTTTTGTGACATTTCTGTTAATGCACAAACATGAAATTTCATATTTGGCATACCCACAACTAGTTCATTCAACTTTTCAATGTGGTCTGAATTTGTACAAATCAAGACATTATTCGAATGTCCATTCTCTTTTTCAAAATTATAGACAAAACCAAGTGGTTTCACAATATCCCTATTTGCCCCTAATTCAATAAGCTTTTCATACGCTTCCTTTTTCTGAACATAGATCTTAGAAGTTCTTCTTGAATTTCCATCCAAGATAACCTGCATATTACCAGGAATATCTTCACGATATCCTTCTTGCCAGAATAAAACATCACTATGTTCTCGATCTTCTAAGCTTTCCGATACAAAGAACGGATTTGATAAAGAGTTGTAGAATAATCTTGTTGGATAAATATCCAATTCAGAAAATAAATGTTTCGCAAATTCCACTTTATTCTTAAAGATATATACCTTATCATTTTGATTTAAAATAATGTCATGTGTGACAAAGTTCTCTACTACTTTTTCATTGCCAGATGCATCATAGTAACTACGAGATACCAATTGACCTTTTTTATTAAAAATTGTCTTAGCATACATGAAACCATATTTATTATAATGATCACTAACACGAGCTACATGCGTATCATCATACCAATCTACAATCTTCACAAGTCTTTTATGTAAAGGAGATGCGAAGAAAATCTTACCTCTTTCATGATTCAAATCAAAGACCTGTCCACCTGAATTACTCGCCTTGATTTCCCAATAGTCAGGTACATCAATTTGATTAAAATAGCGAGCTTTTCCGCCTTCTTTTTTACCACAATAATACGTATAAATACTTGTCACATCATCTGGTAAAAAGCCTTCATCACTAAAAGTTAGAACTGGACCATCAAAGCCAGAAGTTCTAAAGCTTTGATACAACATTTGACTATCTTCGTCAAAATTTTCTAATAATAAAACTGGAGTTTCTAACATACAGCTTCCCTCCATTTTTCCTGTACATTTGAAGTTAAGAAATCCTTCGCTACCAAATAAGATACAGAATGACAATGTTCTAGGTCTTGTTTAAATAAATCGACAATCCCCTTTCTTAAAGCTTCAATTCGATCCTTATCCTCTTCAGGTAAAGGTATTAAATATCCATTTTCACCATCACGAATAAATGTAGGATTTCCATAACGAACATCAAAACCAATAATTGGTAGTCCTCCACCAACCGCTTCCATTAAAGTCAATCCAAAACCTTCACTTGTACTTCCGGCAATATAAGCCTCATAGTTTTGATACACTTCACTCAAATCATGTTGACCCATTAAGTGAATATAACTTGATGCATTATTCTCTCGAATAATCGTTTCAAGCTTTGATTTTTCGCCACCCTCACCATAAATATCCAATGATAATTCTGGCACTTCACTACGCGCTTGAATGACAGCCTTACAAATCCAATCCACATGTTTTTCACTAGCCAAACGACTTGCCGTAATCAATGAGAAAGGTTTTCTATTTTCTTTTGGATATTTCAATTCTGGTAAGGATCCTACAGGAATGGTATATACAACTGGTGTTACACCATAATATTTCTCAAACTGTTGAACCATCAAATCACTCTGTGCTTGTGTTGAACAAATATAGAAATCAATATGTTTATGCATATTAAATTCATATTCATAGAAATTATTCCATAAGATATAATCATCATTTGTATCCTTTTCACTAAAGTGATCCGCATGTACGACTGTACCCACTCTTGCAGGTTTACAATTCATTAGAATGGATTGACCAATATCTGTAGATCGATCAATTAATACTACATCATCTTTCGTTAAATGTAATTGAGATACCATATATCCTACAAATTCTTCTTTTGAACAAAGTATCTTATCCTTAAACTTATACATCACACGATCATCATCAATGATTTCTTCATAGGCAACACTGCCATCCACATTAAAGAAACGACGATGATATAAATGTGCTGCATTATCTAATGGCGCATAATATTCAGAATAGACACGTCCATAGGTAAAATAATCCTTACGAATTAAACATCCATTTGAAACCATTTCTACACGATGCACAAAATCATCATGGTCATTGACCATATAAGCTGTATAAAAGTTATTACTTCCACCAAACACATAACGACAAATCTTACCTTCTCTAGATTTCGTATATTCCATATTACTAAATGTCTTTTCTAAATCACTCAAAGTATATGTAACAGGTGCTGTTTTAAAATCCGTAAAGAATGTATATAGCCAAATAACTTCCGAATCTAAAAAACCAATATTCTTTGTCATATGTTCCATATTTTCTTGTGGAAACATATCTGTAAATACAAACTTGGCATCAACACCAATATTACGAAACATTCGAGCACGATAGATCTGAGCATATTCAACACCACTACTTGCCCAGCCAATGCCTAAATTAAAATTATATATCATAATCAAGAACTCCTTTCTTTAAGGATACAATATAATCATTTCATTGTCTTTACCAAATGAGACTTCTCCCAGTAAAATATTACGAATCATCGCCTTTTTAATCGATTTTTCCATATCTCTAAAAGAAAGTCTTGCCTCCCTTTGGTATTCATATAAAAGATTACGCTGCGCCGTAGAACGACCAGAAATGGCTGCTTGTAACTGCTGCAAGTAGTCAACCTCTTCAATCCAACCATCATCTAAAGCTTTTAATGTACAAAGACGACAATATTCAGAAAAACGATTTCCCAACACTTGTTTCTTATCCTTAAATGCCATATCTGCATACTGTTTTAAATAATCTTTTTTATTGGCAGAAGAAACAGATAATTCTTTAAGTCGATACGCCAAATTATCTAAGATATAACGATACATTGTTTTATCATCCATCTTTTTGTGATCTTTGGCAAATTCATTGATATTATTTACATAAATCTGCTTAAGGACATTTTCATCCAAACTCATCCCATCCAATAAATCATTTCTTGTCTTATACATAATCGTTCTTTGACGCTTCATAACACTATCATAATCCACTGAATTTTTCCTTTGGAAAACACTCGACTCTTCCTTTATTTTTTGCGATTTATTAACCAGTTTCTTAATTCTTCTTTTTGAAATATACTTATCTTTTTCAATATATTTCTCCATAAAATCATCACCTAAAATTTCACATACATCATCTTCAAGGGATACGTAAAACATTGATACACCTGGTTCTCCCTGACGTCCAGCACGCCCTCTTGCCTGTCTTTCATCACGAGTATTATTCATTCGACCGACACCTAATACACAAAGACCACCTAATTCTTTTACTCCTGGTCCTAAGCGAATATCTGTACCACGACCCGCCATACTAGTAGCTACTGTCACAACATTTTTCTGACCCGCTTCTTTAATGATTTCCGCTTCCCAGAACGCATTATTCGCGTTCAAGACGCTATGCTCAATATTTTCCTGTACTAATAATTTCGACAACATTTCCGTATCCGAAATTAAAGAAGCAATCAATAACACAGGTTGTCCAGTTTCATGTCTTTTAACCGTTTCCTGAATGACCGCATCAAATTGTTCTTCACTCGTTTTAAAATATTGATCTGGTAAATCAATACGAGCTAATGGTTTATTGGGTGGAATAACAACAACTTGTTTGTGATAAACTTCTAAAAGCTCATCTTTACCATCTTTGATTGTACCACTCATACCTGACATTTTAGGAAATAAGTTAAATAAGTTTTGATACGTAATAGAAGCGACCGAACGCTGTTCATCACTTAACTCTACATGTTCTTTTTCTTCGATTGCCTGATGAGATCCACCACGAAGCTTCATACCTGTCATTTTACGTCCAGTACTTTTATCTAGAAGTACAACTTCTCCTTTATCAGTGACAACATAATCCGTATCTTTTTCTAATAAGAAATGAGCTCTCAGAGCTAAGACAACATGTCTTAAAATATCATAGTTTTCTTCACCATATAGGTTTTCAATTCTAAAGTAACGTTGTACATATTCAACACCCTCTTTAGTTAACCAAACCTTTTTATCTTCAATTTCATAATGCACATCTTCTACTAATGTTGTCACAAAAAAGTCAGTTATTCCATATAAATTGGATTGAACACGAGGAGAACCCGAAATAACTAGAGGCATACTTGCACTATCTAATAAAACAGAATCCGCCTCATCTATAATTACGTAATAGAAGTCACGCATAAAACGATCTTCTTTTGACTGTACTAAGTTATTTAATAAATAATCAAATCCCAAAGAACCATGTGTTGTATATACAATATCAGCTGCATAGACATCCTTTTTTGAATCATTGTCTAACTTTTCATTTGTATCACGCTTTACACCCGCTTTTACACTTAAACCTAAAAACTTATAAACCTGACCCATCTCTTCGGCATCACGAATCGCAAGGTATTCATTAGCTGTCACCAAAATTGAACTTTTTCCCGTTAATCCATTTAAATATAAAGGCATTGTTGCCGTTAAAGTTTTTCCTTCCCCCGTATTCATTTCGCATAAATAACACAAATGAAGAGCAATACCGCCCAAAATTTGTACATCATAAGGAAACATACCTAATACACGATAATCGACTTCACAACATACCGCAAACGCTTCTGGAAGAAGATCATCTGTTGTTTCTCCATTATGTAAACGTTCTTTGAATTCCAACGTTTTATTCTTCAATTCATAATCACTAAGTTCTTTAACCTTTTTACACTCCTCTTTGACTTTACCCAAAAGAAAGTGTAACTTTTTATCAATCTTATTCATTTTTACCCTTCCTTTTCTGTAATCACAAAAGAATGAAAATGCATCTTAGTACCACCCGCATTAATCAGCTGTACACGATAGCTATATGTCTTTAATGGACATTTAAAATCCATTTCCGGTTCACGAATGATAAGTGTACCCGCCTCATTTTCATAGCGGTCATAAAATACCATACGGACAAGATACAATTCAAAATCACTCATATTCACTTGAATATGATAAGAACTCTCCCCATCAATAATTGGAAGAGATGGTTCTGTACGCATCATCTGATAATTTACTTTAGAATACCACTCTTTAATAACCGTTCCAGGAGGCATCAATTCATTTTCAATTTCAACATCTTCACGAGAATGAAATGTTATTTTAGTACCAAATAAATATGCCTTAAACAAATAATCGTTCCAATAAATTTTCCATTTACCTGTTTGCATTACTATCACCATTTCTATTAAAGTCTTCTTTTAAAATTTGATTGTATTGACTTCTAAACCATTCTACCACTGCATATGTATTGTCATTATGACGTCCATGAATTCCTTTACCAATGACTTCAACACCTACATTTTTTATATGCCCAATCACATTTTTATATGTGTTAGGATCATAATCATCTTCAATCAAATAAGACATAATGAATTTAGAATGAGACCAATCTGTTTCATCAAACTTGTCCCAAAATCTATCATTTATACATTTAATAGCATTCGCATCCATATTATTTGTGTTTTTCTTCAATACATCCAAAGAAGTAGGAAACACTCCAGGTCTTTTAATTCTTTCATTTTCTGCAATATCACCCAAACTACCAAGTGGTTTACCCAAAATAAAGGCATGAGGTCTTAATTTACAGCCATAATATAAAGATCCAAAAGTACCCATAGATAGACCAGATAAAATTAATTGAGATTCATCAAATTTTAATAGTTTTAAATATTTTTTTATGCCATCGATTACTAAAGATTCATATTCTTTATCACCTAAATAAAAAGCTCCTCCTGTAAGACGGACGTCTGTGATCAATAAAAATGGTGCACCCATTTTCTTCATCATGTTATAGCCTTCAAAACTTTCCTGCTTTTTCCAACCACTAAAATATACATTTAAAGGCGGTTTCATATCTCCTGGATCAAAATACATAAATAATTCTTCTCTTTTTGAGGTTACATAACGTTCTCCTCCGGGAAAGAAAACACCATAGGATTTTCTTGAATGTCGATCATGTAAGTTTGTTATTCTTAGTTTACCTTGTCCTTTTGCGAGCAAAGAAGCAAAAATAGGACCATCCATTTTTTTATTTTCGATAGAAATTATAGATTTTAAGTCTTCTTCGCTAAAAACCCAACGATTTTGAACAGTGGAGACAGACCCTGCTTGAAATTGTTCAAATTTTAATTGAATATTCACAGAAGGATCCTTTTCATATTCTAACCAAAAATCGATAACTTGTTCATTAAACAAAGGAACATTCATTCTCCAATAAGCAATTTGATAAAAGTCATCTCCGTATTCTCCATTAAGTAAAACTCCATTATATCCATCCCAAGAAATTGAACCACCAAAGCTTTGAGAAATACTTAAGCTTAATGCATCAAACTTTTCTCCATATCCTGATGGAAAGAATAGCTTGATATCATCACTCATAAATTCTTGTAGCTCATTTAATGAATAGATTTTACCTATACGTGATTCATAAATCCATTTTGTCCAACCATTCAATTCGACCGAATCTAGCACAAACATGGTATAAGCACGTATTTTCTTAAGCAAGATACGCGCTTCCTTTTCATTTACACAACGATTTAAAACACATACATCATAACTTCTTTCAGTAGCCTCTTTTAAATCGTCTACATAATTCCAATCCACAAAGTCAGGAATATGAAGTGTTAAACTTAAATCTTCATTTCCAACTTGTAAAACACTAATCTTGTTCAACTTGCTTCATAACTCCCTTCCATTTACGAATTAAACTTGCCGTATTATATTCCTTACCTAATTCATAAGAATAAATCATACACTTATTCCAATTCGTAATATTATCCAAATAATATTTTAAACCATTCAATACTTCAGATACTTCTTTGACAATGAAGCCATTCTTTCCATCATGCACATATTGTGTATTAAAAGAAACAATTTGTGGAATGGCACTACTAATACATGAAATCTGTAAATATAAATCTGGACGTGATGTCACATCCACCATAATACGTTGTTCACGTATACATTTAGAAATACTCAATTCATCCACACATTGATCTACGAAGAATTTAATTGGAACTTTTTTATCTTCATCCAAATCAAATTCAGCAGCTAACTGATCTTCTCCTCGAGCAAGTCTTGTGTCCAAATCATTAATTCTTAATACATCTTGAACATAATTCAAAACTGTACTAACTCTATTCCAGTCAGCATTTCGAGTAAAGAAATGAACACGGGCTGTTTCATTTATTTCAAAATACTTAGCGAATAAAACAATCAATTCTTCAAATTTAGATTGTTCAATCGTATCAATCGGAACCAAAATATTTTGAACCGTTAATTGTTGACTGATTCCAAAATCAGCACGCGTATCAAATGGTGTAATATCTACAATTGGTAAAGTTTTACCTACATATTTTTCTAAAGGACGAATCTTATGTTTCGAATCGACAATACAATAATTCGTATTTCGAATTAATGATTTCAATTCCGCATCTTCAAACAATTCCAGGCGATTTTGGTAGAAAGAAAGAATTGTTTTTCTTTTTGAGAATAAGCTTTCTAATAAATCATGATGAAGAGTATGCATAGCCAAACAGAAAATATCATCTGTTGAAGTCATTTCATCTAAATATGTTGAAAACACTTCTTCAATCAATGATTCCATGGAATTATAACTCAAATGATGAAACTTAAATTTTTTATTTTCAATCAAATAAAATGGATTTTCACCATTGATTTCAATATGACCATCCTCAAAGAAGTGACATAATTTCCAGTTTCCTTTTCCATCCAAATACTGTTCATAAATTGGTTGATTATTTTCGTAAATAATAGTAACAGATAAAAAGCCACGATCATCATATACATTTTTACGGACCATCATATTATCTTGAAACAAAAAGACTTCAATCATATTTCCATCTTCACCAAATTGAATTTCCGCATATTTTTGTTTATTTACATATGCAATGATACAAAACTGTGTATAAACAAACTCCGTATGGTCAGGCCACATCAAATCATGGAATGATAAAATATCCACTTGTTTTCTTTTAATTTCTTGTATTGCATCAAAACAAGACCAATATGGTGCATGGAATACACTTTGTCTATGAAGAAAGTGACGAAAGTTTGGACTATACGATAAATTCAAAATCTTATAATCCATAATGTCATTACGGTTAAACATTTGAATCTGTTTAACACTATCATCAAATTCCGTTACTGCACGACGCACATAAAAATATTGTTCATTTTCTTTATATTCATTTCCATGATACCAGGAAGGTACAAAATACATCATAAATACTACCCCCTATATAAATGGCTTATATGAATCAAAATCACGATAAGCACGAATTTCTAAATAAATACTACAAACAAATCCTGAAAGCATCATAAACGTAGTTGGAAGCATGGCCACGGATGCATCTACAATACCTTTATACTGTAAATACATACATAGTGTTAAACAAGCACACATGATGCCTCCACTTAAACAACTCAATATTAAAACCCATTTACGAATATATCGACGTGTAGGCTTACCTGCAGGAACATTAACTATACAATCTCCACTTTGAAGAAGATCGTCTGATAAATCTTTTGGATTCACAAATAATAAGCTTAATAGAATCGTAAACAAAAACATCATAATAATATAGACGCTCATACCAAATACGGTTGATAAATTGAAATTTTTATATAAGAAATTGATAATGTCTGATTTATGAAAATAATGAATAAAAGCTATTATTAATTGAGGAATCATAAAAATTGCAGAACCAAACATTAACGCCATAAAGCCTATTGGATTATATTTAATTGCCATATAATTCTTTTCGGCATGCACATTATGCACAGAAACTCTTTGAAGAGGAATTCTTTTTTCATGAATTTCCATAAACATCATAATAATAACCATCACAAATGAAATGATTAATGGAATTTTCAATGCTTCAAGCGTTGATTTCATTAATATTCCAATCAATGATTCAGTCATATTGATAATAATGATTGGGGCAAATCCACCAACACCATATTTTTTGTTTTTCATCAATAAAAATTGTGCAATACTCGCTCCTGCCATTAATTCAAAAAGAGCAACCAAAATACTCATTATATTACGATCAATATATTTTAAACCAAGAGCATAAAAAATAGATTGAACTAAAGTAACTATAAATGTAAGTGCAGTAATCCAATAATTCATTGCCTTTGGTGACGTACGAGCCTTAGCCTCCTTAGATCGCATAGCATATAAAATAGTAACAACTAAGCTAGCCGTAATATAAGGTGAAATACCTAAGCTCATGACATAACATTGTTTATTTGATCCATTTACAGCCAAAGTCAATATAGAACCTAAATCTAGACTTAAATTATCATATGCGCTCATATCAATTCCATTCAATGGAATTCTATGACAAACAAAATAAATCACAATAATAACAATTGAAAAAAGACATCTGTTTCTAACCAAATGTGTCTTTTCCTTCATAAACATCACTCCCAAATAAAAATAACAGCAACTAAAAGTTAGCTACTGTTATTTTATCATTATTTTATTTATTTATCTTCTTTTTCTTTAGATGCATCATTACTTCCTTTTTCCTTAGAAGCATCATTTCTTCCCTTTTTTGTATTGATTGCGTTAATCAAAGAAGATAGAGCACCAATGATAGGAATCCATGACCACCAAACACGGTGAGTTACATCCAATGTTGACTTAGGCATCTTTTCTTTTTCGATTGTTTCCTCTTTTGTCTTAGGAGTCACATCATCCTCTACAGTTTCTTCCTCACTAACTCTTGGAGCTACTTGTAAAGGAGCACGAGTATCAACTACAACTTGACGATAAGCTGTTCCACCACCTGCAGTACTTGTAACAACACTTGTTGCGTAGCTTTCTGATGTAGATGTAGACATAGATTCTGAAGAACTAACACTATCTGAAGTTGACTGTGATTCACTAGTAGAAACACTCAATGATTCAGAAGTACTTAGAGATTCTGATTCACTTGCAGATGCTGATATGCTTTCACTTGTACTTACTGATTCAGAAGTAGATTCGCTCTCACTTAATGAAGTAGAAATTGACTCACTTTCACTTGCTGATGTTGAAGCACTTGTTGAAGCTGATGTACTTGCTGATGTAGAAGCACTTGTTGATGCACTTGTTGATGCACTTGTTGATCCAGATGTACTTGCGCTAGTTGATGCGCTAGTCGAAGCTGAAGTACTTGCTGATGTACTTGCTGAAGTTGATGCACTTGTAGATGCTGATGTACTTGCTGATGTTGAAGCACTTGTTGAAGCCGAAGTACTTGCTGATGTTGATGCACTTGTTGAAGCTGATGTACTAGCTGAAGCACTTGTAGATTGACGACTTTCACTTACAACTTTTGAATTAGTTTCTGAATAGGAAGTTTTATCAGCATGCATATCACCAATTGCGCGTTTCTTATTATACTCATCATCAGTAACTTTCCCGACAAAGCTTCTATCCAAAATTGTGTTTAAACTTCTCCATTTAGCTGCATAAAAATTTTTACCGTAAACCTCTGCACCATTCAAATAGTAAAATTCGGTCCCAATTTTTATTTGAACATTTCCATTTTTATGATATCCTGAATCATAAACTTTACCTATATATTCAACATAATTATCTTTAACCTTAACCGGAACCCAATAATATATACCATCAATTTTTTCTTTTACAGCGAATACATATTTTTCTTCATTGTTCTCAGTAATTGTGATGAATGTTTTATTACCAGAATTTCTATTAATATCTTCGACTTGTGAAGTTAATTCAATAGTTCCATCATCTTTAATGTAATATCCATTCCAACTAATTTTTGCATTTCCTGTTTCATCAAACTCTACGTGATTACCGTAAATTTTTGTCTGCATTTTTGTGCCTTTATAATAATAAGTAAACAGATAATCGCTACCGTCCTTATCCTTAACTAAAACACCTTCTTCGATTAAGCCATTATTTTTCACGATATAAGCGTTATCATGTAACGTTTCATTAGCAATTTCACTTCCATATTTTAAAGTTAAAGAATTTGAAAGAGATTCAGATTCAGAGAAGTATATTTTCATACTTGTTTCAGGATCAACGCTTTCAATATTTGCAGTAAGCGCTTCAGAACCTTTACTGTTTGGTGTTGTATTATTTGCAGCCGATACTTTTTTATCACCACTGAATAAACCATTAATTAAATCACCAAATTCATTTGATGAAGCCTTGCCATTACTTACTGATTTCGAATTTGCCAATGATTCACTATCACTTACAGATACAGAAACAGATTCACTATCACTTACAGATGCAGAAACAGATTCACTATCACTTACAGATACAGAAACAGATTCACTTTCTTTGTTTGTATTTTCATTATTAGCAGCAACATCATCGCCTTGAGTTTCATCACTAACTGTAGCAACATTATTACCTAGTATATTTTGTGCAAAACTATTTTCAGTTCTAGCAAAATTTCTGTCTTGTGCTTGATCTGAAGCTTGTGAATTTGTTGGACGCACAGATTCAGATACAGATTCAGAAACAGATTGTGATCCAATTCCATCTAGATTTTCTGTTGAACCAGATTCACTTCCTAATTCAGCAGCATAAACAGCATTGTTACCCGCAAAAATAGTTCCGCCACCAACAACAGCACCCGCAGCAGCCATTCCCTTTAAAAGATTGTTCGATTTTTTTCTTCTTATATTCTTTTTCTTTTTCGACATTCTACTCATTCCTTCCCAAAAAACTTTTATATTTCTATATAGCCCATGAATTAGAAATAAAAAAATCAAGCAGAGCACACGAAAAGATGCACTCTTCCCTTACTAGGTTTAATAGTAAACGGAAAGCTTGATTTATTCAAGTAAAAGACATGATTTCTAACCAATTTTTTTTAAAAAATCTACATTTGTTAATATGCGTGAACATATATTAAAATAAGCATATAAATAATATAACCAGTATACTAACCGAAGTTATAATCATATAAACTCATCATGTATTAATCCTAAATTCAATTCCTAAAATTATCCATAATTATTTTCACAAATTACATACAAAACGATAACTATTTTTAATCATTTCAGACAAATGAATTAATTAATCTTAATTTACAAACCAATGTAATATTACCCAATTCGTTCAACAATCTGACTATTATATGTATCATCTTCAATAAAAGTTATATTCTCATCAAAGTTATGTTCCGCAGTATGCTTATGGTCTAGTTTTACTTTTGAAGTAGCCTTTATCTTAAACCATTCATACTCCGAATCAATATGTCCCATATCAATTGCCTGAAAATCCTTAATTGATAACCTTTTCGCAAGAACCTTTGCGGTTGGGCCCAAAATTAATAGTACTAATTTATTTTCGGCATGCCTTTCAACCAAAGATTCAATTTCATCAATTTTAGAATACGCATTCTTGGAAGGACAAATAATTCTTTCTACAGAATTTGCATTATCAAACAAATCATTCCCAACACCACTTCTTGAATTCACGCCTTCAACAATCAATATATCTCTTTTATCCCATAGATTTTTAATATTTTTAAAATACATATTTGAAAGACTCTTATCTACCAAATCCATATAAGGTCGAGAAATAAATGTGGAGCCATACCATGGTGCTTTGCATAAACTCTTATAATAAATATAATTGTTATTTAAATATTGTTTCCAAAAATCTACTGCAGATTGATTATAACGATCTAAACCTTCAAATACATCCGATAAACAAACAACTAAAGATTCATTACTTTCTGAACTAATGATGTTTTTCAATTCATTCGCTAAATGTTCATCATAATCCTGATAAGGAATACTATGACCTGTAATAATATCCATTTCCCCATCACCAAAACGAGCAACCGAACTGTTATGAGCCATAACATAATTTAATGTATCCAAAATACCCAAAACTTTAACATCCAGTACTTTCTCTTCATTACTATTCAGTTTCATTAATGAATCAACAAATAACTTTTTAGTGAAATATCCATTGTTAATTAAATACTGAACATTCTTTACACTAGATACCATCTCGCTATATTTTTCTTCACTACATTCTTGAATGACTTGATCAGCTTCTTCTAAACTTGAAACAACAAAACCAATATTATTTTCTTTCACAAAATCTGCATTTGATAAATAATCAGGAACAATAACTGGAATACCTGCTGATAAATAAGAAGCTAACTTATAGGAACAATTCATTTTGTAGTAATCTGGTTCATCCTTTGGATTTTCTTGATTCCCCCAAACCAATCCAAAGCCACCCTTAGATAATTCCAGTAACAATTCTGTTTTATTTAACCATCCACCAAAATGTACTTTAGAATAATCATAATTCTCCATTTTATTTCCAAATACATGTAATTCAGTATTATAATGCCAATTTTCAACAAAAGGAAAACGAGAAATATCCCCCGTAAAATATAATTTTCTTTTAAATGACGGACTATAAAGTGTCTGATCCACAGTAAAATCCCACATATGTTGTACTATATATTTTTTTACTGTTAAACCTTCTTCAACCAAACGACAATACATCTTTTCTGATGGCACTATTACAATTTCAGCTTTATTATACATTGAAATAAATTTTGACATTAAATAATAATTACTTTCAAATTGCAATGGTTGCACATCCTGTATAAACATTACTACACGACAACCATATGCTTTCAATTTATCTACCAAACCATTATCCCAATCTACCCCATTCCATGTTGGTGATTGAAAAAAAACAACATCTCCAGGGGATACACGTGCAATTATTCCATCATATCTTGAACTCAATTCATTCATTGGTTCATTACTTGAATCATAGATATATACTGCTAATTCATTAAAGCCTAAATTTCGAGCTATATTCCTCACTTCATGTTGAGAAATCAAAACTACACTTGTTGGTGAAAAACCATATATATTTGTTACATGAACATTCATTTTCCATTCTCCTTCATAATCATATAACTTTAAATAAAATGATATTTATGCAAAGCCTCCATCTAAGAAAGACATAAATCTGGCAACCACAAAAAAGTCTTTACCATTTTCAAAACCAAGTTCTTCTAAGTTTTGTATTGCTGTAAAATTATCAGATTCATATAGCACAAAAATAATTAAAGGACCTTTTTCTTCTTTAAGAACCTGTAAATCCCTACAAGGTAAAATATCACCATCCTGATTATATGAGTGTTTCATCACTCTATAATCATCTTCACTCAAATTTATTGAATCAAATAATTTTCGTAACATGAAATTTTCTTCACCATAGAAAATATGTTTTACTCCTGGCATAGATAAACGATAAATCATTTTTTCATATTGATTAATTCTATCATTCAATCTTCCGATGCATCCATCAACTCGATTCTCAATTTCATAATCCGACCATGGTGTACGACACAAAGTCTTAAAATACTCCATATCGATTTTACTATTTGAATATAGAACTAAAACATCTGCCGCAAAATGATATATTCCTTTTTTTAATGTATCAATATTCTCTTCTCTATGCGAATATACAAATTGATTCCAACTAGAATCCAAATATAAGATAGTATTATGAAATAAAACATTCAATGCATCCTGATCCGGATAAGTTGCTTCAGGATTATTCACTAAAAATTCTACAACCATATCCTTCAAATTTCCTCTTTGTTTAATTTTCTTAAGATTCATACATAATACACCTGCATTAAAATACTGATTTCGATTAATCTCAGGATATTTATATAGTATATTAGGAATATGAAACTTGATCACACCTTCATCTGCAACCGCAGCCAAACAGTAATCACTAATATCAAATTCCCACAATTCTTTAATATCTATATTCACAAATATATCTGCATCTAAATAAACAATCTTTGATAAATCTGGCAATAAATCTGGCAACATACATCGAAACATTGTTCCAATTGTAAATCCATGAGTACGATCTTTTATACATTCAAATTCAGCACTATTTATTTCATGAAATTCAATAACATCTCCTTTTTGATGTGCTACTTGAGCCAACCTTCTTTTGTTTTCTTCACTCACAGTCTCATCATGCAAAATATGGAAACAAATTCTAGAATCCGTATGCTCAAGTATAGACTGCATTACAGTACCAACCCAAACACTATAATGACCATCCTTATCATGTAGTCCAAAACCAATATGAATCACATCCTCATCCAATACTGGTTCTTCTAATTGATCTACTGCATCAATTAAATACTTCTTGATATAAAAATCTGAAGATAAAATATTTGATAAATTTGAAGTTAATTCAAACTCATAATTAATATTATGCTTATAGAAAACATTGGAATAATTACGTTCTTTTAAATAAGCATATACCTCATTACTTGTAGGCATAATTAAATCAGCTGCATTTAATACATACTCATATTCAATTATTTGATGCAAAAGAATACAAACCTTCGTATTATAAGCCTTAATTTTATTGATAAGTAAATTATCATAGTGTTCACCATTTCCAGTTGGCAATTGTACAAACACCAAATCATTGAATTGAAGTGATGAAATAATTCCATCTATTCTTTTTGACAATTCATTCTCTGTATCTGTACTCACATCAAAATTAAAGATTCCCATCTCTTTAAATCCCAATACATGAGCTGCATCCGCATATAGATTTTGTTTTTTCTTTAATTCTTGATCTTGTATAAACCCATAAATATTTGTAATATGTACATTCATTACCCTTTTACTCCTATAAAAAACGGACATGTCCTTAAACACATCCATTCTATCACACTATTCAATTAAGGTGACTCCTACTTTCCAGACTTGATTCAAGAAATTCAGATTCAACGTAGCCAAACGATTATGCTTATCATACTTAATAATATAATCATCCATGTTAATAAGTGGTCCTCTTGTGACATGGATCTTATTATTCAGTAATACTCCATAAGACATTCTTAGAACCTTTTTGTCATCCATCAACATAGTAAGAATACGAATCTCCTCATCGGTTAATGCTGAAATGTCCTCTTTATATTTCAATTCATGAATAAAAACACTCTCCAAAGGAAACTTTCTAAAAATACGATCCACATCCACCTGTGACAATTTACTTACTACAAATACATAGCCACCAAACATCGTTCTTTGTTGAATCTGTTTCGATACACGATGATAAAACTCTACCTTTGGACTAAACGCAAAAATACCCTCATTTTCATTCAAGTACTTACATACTTCCTCTTCCTTCGAACGAATGGTTAATAATACATACCAATGCTCATTATTCATATTTAAAACCCTTTCAATACATATGAAAATTATAAAATGTATGTTAAGTTATGTCAATTTTATGAAAAATAAAAAGGATATGCACAAGGCATACCCTAATTACTCTTATAAACTTTTCAATTCTTCTGTGATTGCACGGATAGCTTCATCAACCTTAGAAGCATCCTTACCACCGGCTTGAGCCATATCTGGCTTTCCACCACCATTACCAGAACAGATTTGAGCGGCTTTCTTAACCAATTGGCCCGCATGTACACCAGCCTTAACAGCCTCTTTACCTGCACCTGATACAAAAACAACCTTTTCTCCATTTGTATTCACAAAGAAGATAACCATCTTGTCATCACTAGCCTTTAAGTTAGAAACAATATCCTTCAATGCACCAGCATCCATTCCAGATACAGACTTGATCAATACATTGACTTTTCCAAAATCTTTAGCCTCCGTAGCCCACTCTTTAGACTTCAAAGTAAAGATTTGATTCTTCAAATTATCGATTTCCTTTTGCATATCATGCATTGTCTTATAAGCAGTCTCAACCTTCGTATCAATATTCTTAATACCCTTTTGTTTTGCGCTACCCGCAATATTTTCTAACATGGCATGTTCAGACGCAAAATCTTCATAAGCTGCAAATTTAGTCTTGGCCGTAATACGACGAGAATCCGAACCAATACTTTCCTCACTAATGATCTTGCATAGACCAATCTGAGCCGTATTTTCTACGTGACAACCCGCACAGAATTCCTTAGATACATCTCCCATTGTTACAACACGAACTGTATCTCCATATTTTTCATCAAATAATGCAGTGGCACCAGACTTCTTAGCCTCTTCAATCGGCATAACCTCTTTAGTAACTGGATAAGCCGCACTAATATATTCATTCACAATACGTTCTACTTCAGCCAATTGTTCAGGTGTAACCTTTTCATAGTGATTAAAGTCAAAACGCAAATATTCAGGACAGTTAAAAGATCCAGCCTGGTGAATATGATCACCCAATACCTTCACTAAAGCCGACTGCAACAAGTGTGTACAAGAATGGTTCGCTGTAGTTGCCAAACGATCTTTGACATTTACTTCACCATGTAAAGACATACCCTTTTCTAATACACCACTATTGATTTTTACTGTATGAATATGCTGCTTATTACGCGTCTTTTGAATATCCAACACTTCAACCTCTACACCATCAGCCGTAAACATTCCCTTATCGGCAACCTGTCCACCACTTTCTGCATAGAAACAAGTCTTATCTAAAATGATCATTCCTTCATCTTCTAAAGAATCAACCATTTTACCCTCTGCATTAAATAACGCAATGATCTTACCATCACAAGTTAAGTGATCATAACCAATAAACTCACTAGGCTCATTGAAGTTCATCAACTCTTCATTTTGAGATGCGAATGAATCCTTTACATTACGCGCATTACGAGCACGTTCTTTTTGTTTGTTCATTTCTGCATCAAACTCATCATGACTCACTGTAATACCACTTTCTTCCGCAATTTCCTGTGTCAATTCAAATGGGAATCCATAAGTATCATACAATTTGAAGACAACTTCACCACTAAGCTTACCATCCTTAGCATTGCTGATTTCTTCATCTAATAAAGCCTGACCAACCTTTAAAGTCTTTTTGAAAGTTTCTTCTTCCACCTTAATCAATTTTTGATTGAACTCAACATGCTCCTGTAAATAAGGATAGAAATCCTTCATTAAATCCGCAACAACAGGAACTAATTTATATAAGAATGGTTCATCCAAACCTAATTTTAAACCATAACGAACCGCACGACGAAGAACACGACGTAATACATATCCACGACCACTATTAGAGAAGTTAGCACCATCACTTAATGCGAATGTAACAGTACGAACGTGGTCCGCAATGACACGGTAAGCCATCTTATATTCCCCTTCATAAGGATGCTTAGCCATTGCTTCAGTCGCATGAATAATTGGCAAGAATAAATCGGTATCGAAGTTTGTTTCACCATCCTGAACTAAGGCAACCAAACGCTCAAGACCCATACCTGTATCAATATTCTTCTGAGGAAGTTCCTTATAATCCTTACGATCAATACTTGGATCACAATCATATTGAGAGAATACGACATTCCATACTTCTACATAACGATCATTTTCCATTTCATCAAAGAATAATTTTTCTCCTAATCCTTCAGGATCATATTTTTCTCCACGATCAAAGAAAATTTCACTGTCAGGTCCACCAGGTCCCTTACCAATTTCCCAGAAGTTATCATCTGTCTTTAAGATATGACTTGGATCTACACCACAAATTGTAGTCCATACTTCATATGCACGTGCATCATCTGTATATACAGAAACATACAATTTTTCTTTATCAATACCCATCCATTCTTCGCTTGTTAAAAATTCCCATGCGAATTGAATAGCTTCATCCTTGAAATAATCTCCAATCGAGAAGTTTCCTAACATTTCAAAGAATGTGTGGTGACGAGCTGTACGCCCAACATTTTCAATATCATTTGTACGAATGGATTTCTGTGCATTCGCAATACGATTTGAAGCTGGTTTTTCACTACCATCAAAATATTTTTTCAACGCCGCAACACCCGCATTGATCCACAATAACGTTGGATCATTGTGAGGGATCAAGCTAGCGCCCGGTTCAATCATGTGTCCTTTTGATTTGAAATAATCCAAGAACATCTGACGAATCTGATTACCTGTTAATTGTTTCATCTTTCTTTCCTCCAATAAAAAAACGCTCCTATTTCTAGGAACGTATAATTACGCGGTACCATCCTAGTTCATTTTCGAAAATAGAAAATGCCCTCAATTTACTCGTTAACGCCGACTACGTTTCAACTCCAAAGTAGCTTCAGATAAAATTCTCGAAGGACTTTCACCACACGCCCTCTCTCTACAACCAAGATATTTGACCCTACTTATCTTCTTCACTGTCGAATCGATAAAATTTTAACACTCTTTCAATATTTCTGCAAGACGAATCACACCATCCTTCATCAATTCCTGATTCATAGACGCAAAGGACAAACCAATCTGATCCTTGACATATGTAATCGCAATGGATTTCAATTCACACAAACGCATAAATTTCTTTTCATCTACCACACACTCAATCCAATAGGCCATGTGCGATTCATCCAATACACAAGGATATGAAATATACGTATCCAACAATACCTTTAAATATAAATGCCTTTCTTTATATTCACGAACCAACTTTCTTAAATGCTTCTGAAGATACCCATCCACAATATACTGTGAAAACGCAATCTGCTCAATCTTACTAGCCGTAGGGCCAAAGAAAGAAGCACAATACTTCTTTGTATATTCCTCATTCAGGATCATATATCCAATTCTTAGGCTGGGTAATAATAGTCTAGAAAAAGAAGAGAAGTAAATCACATTCTTATTTTTAGAAAATAAACTCGTCTTGACCTTAGACGCATATACTAATTCCCCATTATAGTCATCCTCTAAAATTAATATATTGGATAAACAAGTCAACTCTTTTCTCATCTTTTCATCCATCGACTGTTTATTTACCGTAAAACAAGTCGTATTAATATATACCACATCCACATGTTTCGATTGAATATCACCTATAAAATGATCTGGATCTAAATATTCAATATGAAATCCATACGATAAAAATACCTGTTTTGCCTGTTCATCCACCAACGTACTTAAACCGACCACCCTATCCTTATCTAACATACCGCAAAATATATAAAGTAAAGACTGGTAGTTTGATCCAATCACCATCTGCTCGGGAAAACACAATATATTTCGATTTTGATAGACATACTTACATAAAGCCTGCCTTAACCCATACTCACCTTGACTCAAGCCATAGCTCGACATCAATTTCTTATCATTCAATACATCCTTCATATATCTTTTCCAAATCGTGGTTTCAAAGGAATCAAAAGAAACAGATTGCACACGAAAATCATAGTCATACGACTTTTCTTTATGACTGGATGAGTAATCCAGAATTTCATGATGCAATAAAACCTGCTCCGAATTCATACTCACAACATAACCCACCTTTTCCTGGCTAGCAATAAAGCCATCCATCACAAGCTTGTTATAGGCTGTTTCTACAGTAGTCTTAGACACATTCCTTTTCTTAACGCATTCACGAATTGAATCAATACGATCCCCATACTTTAAAATGCCCGACAAAATCGAATCCCTATATGTGTTATAAATCACTTCATATTTCTTCATATATCTGTCCCCTATTTATTTTTCATAATTGTATATTTTTTTAAACACAGAAACAAGTATAATAAGCACTAAGTTAAGAAAGAAGGAAATGATTATGAAAAACAAACAAACCTATGAAATTGTATTAACAGGACTTGGCATGGCCCTAGTCTTTGTGGCAACCATGTTTATCAAGGTTCCTAATGCATTAGACGGATACTTCAATCTAGGAGACGGCTTTATCCTTTTATTCGCAAGCTTTTTAAATCCATTTGAAAGCTTTTTGATTGGAGGCTTCGGAAGCGCATTAGCCGATGTAGCCGGAGGATACGGCCACTACTTCTTCTTCACACTCGTTATCAAAGGACTAGAAGGAATCGTTGTATCTTTACTTATGAAAAACTATTCAAAACCGAAACAAATCTCAAGCTACGTATTAGGATCTGTGATTATGGTGTTTGGTTACTTCATCGCAAAATACATCTTAAAAGGAAACTGGATCGTTGCAGCTAGTGAAATCCCAGCCAACATTGTACAAGGACTTGCCGGTATTGTGATTGCACTTGTGGCCTATCCATTGGTTAAAAAGATCGTACAAGAAAAACTAAACTAAAAAAACAAGGACAGAAATAATTTTTCTGCCCTATGTTTTACTCGATATTCATATATTTTAAGCCACCATATTTTACTTGAAAACGATAAATACAACATCTTAATTCAAGCCATTCTATATCGGAAATCGCATTATTTTCAATACACTTAATTATAATATTTTCCGACTCCTTCAAACAATCCAAAGTCTGCATCCACTTTTTATAATTCTTACTATTTGGCTCTACCGCCATATCTATGAGATCATCATACTTTGTGCTGATTGCCCTATAAATTGCCCTAATATTCTCCACAGTTGGTTTTTCTATCGTATCGATATAATCAAAAAATCGCATTAAAATATCACTCCTTTATATCGTCAAAAATAAACCATCTAACTTTTTATGGCTTTATATTAGCACACCAAAATATGGGTTGTATAGAAAAAAGCACCCAAAGGCACTTATTTTTTAGTTAAAATGTGAACGATTTCAGACTTCATTTTATCCATATCGATTGGCTTTGAAATATGCCCATCCATACCTGAATCAAATGCCATTTGTTTATCCGATTCAAACGCATTGGCCGTCATTGCCACTACAGGAATATTCGCCTTTTTCAAATTATCCATATTACGAATCTTCTTTGTGGCCTCATACCCATTCATGTTTGGCATTTGAACATCCATCAAAATTAAATCATACATATCCTCAGGCATCCTTTCCAGCAAAGATACACACTGCTCTCCATCCACTACACGATCCATTCGCATACCATTCATTTCCAGAATGGCCCTCGCAATTTCGGCATTCAAATCATTATCCTCAGCCAAAAGCACACGCTTACCATCCAACATTATATTTTCATCTATTTTTGAAGACTTAGATTCATTAAAGTCCTCCACAACTGGATGTTCTAGAATTACTGAAAAACAGCTTCCCTTTCCCAAAGAACTCTTTACAAGTATTTGACCACCCATCATATCCACTAGCTTTTTGACAATCGACATTCCAAGACCCGTCCCTGCCACCTTGCCTATGGTCGTATTGTATTCTCGAGAAAAGGAATCAAACAAGGTTGGAAGATATTCTGCACTCATACCTACACCTGTATCTATAATGTCCGTTTGAATTTTGGCATAACCCAAACGATCACAATCAAGCTCCTTAACACGAATGGATACACTTCCATTGTTAGGTGTATATTTAATCGCATTCCCAACAAGATTCATCAAAATCTCACGTAGCTTGATACCATCACACAAAACATAGTTATGCACAATATCCACAGATGAATTCAAATCAATACGCTTTTCTTTGGCACTCGAACTAAAAACGTCCTCTAGCTCACTTACCACATTACCAATTTTTTCTGGCTTTTCAACCACTTCTGCCTTACCACTTTCAATACGAGCCATGTCCAACACATCATTTATAATCGACAACAACAATTTTCCTGACTGCTCAATCTTATATTGATAATCCATCAATAGAGGATCCGTTAGCTTTTCCTTCATCAATTGATTGTAGCCAAGAATCACATTCATAGGCGTACGAATATCATGTGACATATTATTTAAGAATTCCGTTTTCGCCTCATTTGCCTTTTCTGCAAGCACATAAGCCTCTTTAAGCTTAGCCTCCTGCATACGCTCTTTCTTGATCAAATCATCAATATTACGCGTACCAATCACCACAGCACGCGTACGATCCTTTTTCTTTACATAAGCCACGCGCGCTTGATGATAAATAATTCCATCAGGAGACATAAACTCATAGGTCATGGAAAAATCTTCATTATTTGAACATAGAAATTCATAAGAAAGCTGAGCCATAAAGTTTTCACGACTCTCATCCGACACCATTTTCTTGGCATAAGCTGGTATAAAGAGCTCCCATTGATTCTCGTAGGCACGACAAAAATCCGCAATACGCTTACCATTCTGACCTACTTCACGGTATGAAAAGATTTGACCCCGATCCAACTCTAATAGTAAGACAGAAAAATACTCTTTTCCAAGACCTTCAATAATTTCTCTTTGAAGCTCTAAAACATTTTCTTTCTTTATGATTTCATCTACGGGACGAAAGGCCATTGCGATTTTAAAATGATCCGTATCCTCAAATAAGAATACAACCCTAGCCAATAAATTGACCGTACCATTGCCATTAGGCGTAATTTGGTATTGAATATCCAAACTTTTCTGTTTCCTTAAATGATGCATTAAAGGTTCGCATGATAATATTTCCAAATATTCAGGACAAGATTCTTGTATCAATATATGATCATAAAAATAATGAAGACTCTCTGTATAACACTGAATATTTGAATGTATATCCTCATCCTGTTTTAAAACCTTTACTGTATCCTGTTTTAAATCACATAACACAAGTGATGTATATTCATTCGTTAAAGCGGACAATACCTTATTCTCAAGCTGAAATTCAGTCATATCCACCATATTTCCATGAAGAATGTCACCTTCTAAATCAAAGCTTTCACACATACTATGATAGCCATCCTTACATAACAGGCGAAATTCACACATGTTGGATGCAATATTAAAATTGCGATCTTCCGGATGAATCATATTCCATAGTTTATTATCAAATTCCGATTCAATTTCTTCACGACTCCATCCAACTAAATTCAAAAAATTCGAACTCAGATACAAGAAGGGATACCCCTCACTCATCGAACATCGATGATAGACACTTACTTTTTTATTATTTTTATTCATAATCAAAACCCCAATTACATCAACTATAAACAACTTAAACTCCTTTTTCAATAAAGGATTTTCAAACCTCTATTAAAAGTTATATTTTTATATTTAATAACACTAAATTTCCTACTATTTACTATTATATACCTTTTTAAGGTTATTTGTATCCGCTTTCAGTAAAATAAAGTCGATTAAAAAGTGCAAACAAGCTTACTAAAAAGCACAAAAAAATACCCAAATGGGTATTTCATTAAGCTCTACGCTTATTTCGTTTATGGAACGATTTTGAAACATTGCGAATTCCAAGAATAGGTGATAAGAAAATCAAGATTGGATAGATTTCCAAACGACCAATCAACATCGCAATGGATAATATAATTTTAGAAAAGTTAGAGAACATAGAGAAGTTGCCCATTGGACCACACAATCCATATCCAGGCCCTACATTTCCAATACATGTAATTACGGCAGTAATTGTTGTTTCAAAATCAAGATTATTTAAAGAAACCAAAAATATAATAATGCCTACAATAATGATAAAACAACAGAAGTAAGCTAAGATCTGGTTTACAACCTCTGTATCAACAACCTTACCATCCATGGTAATAGCTTCTACCTTTTGTGGATGCAAAAGCTTTTGAATATCCAGCTTGATCTTTTTCACAATAATCAACATACGAGAAACCTTCACACCACCACCAGTAGATCCTGCACTCGCACCAAGAATGGTCAATAAGAAAAGGATCATCTTACTAAATTGTGGCCAAATCGTATAGTCACAGCTTGAATATCCCGTTGTCGTAATGATGGATCCAACTTGAAAGCTAGCTAAGCGTATAGATTTTAACACATCAAAATGATAGATGGATAAAATATTCAATGTGATACAAGTAATGGAAAATAAAATAATTCCTAAATACGCACGTAGCTCTTCATTTCTAAAGACCTGTTTAAAATCTCGTATTAAAAGGAAGTAATACATATTGAAGTTCACACCAAATAAAATCATAAAGATTGTTATGATTACTTCATAGTACGCATTATTATAAGCACCAATACTTGTGTTCTTAATCGCAAAACCACCGGTACCAGCTGTACCAAATGTATTACATAACGCATCAAATAATGGCATCTTACCAATCAACAATAAGATAACCATAATTACAGTTAATCCCATATACATCGCATATAAAATCATTGCGGACTGACGCATACGAGGTACAAGCTTGCCAATAGTAGGTCCAGGTGCTTCAGCACGCATAATGTGCATATCACGATCATTTGACTTTGGCATCAAAGCCAAAATAAATACTAGAATACCCATACCACCAATCCAGTGAGTAAAGCTACGCCAGAATAGCGTGGCATGCTTCAAGCTTTCAACCTCTTCTAAAATACTTGATCCAGTGGTAGTAAATCCGGATACAGCTTCAAAGAAACAGTCGACAAAGGATGGAATTTCACCTGATAAATAGAATGGTAAACCGCCAAAGAAAGACAGAACAATCCATGCCAATCCTACCGCAATCATTCCATCCTTGGCAAAATAGGAATTCATTCTTGTTCTTTTACGTGTTAGTACATAGCCAAGCACAAGACAAATCGCAATCACAATCAAATATGAATCATACAAACCTTCCTGATAAATCAAATCTACCAAGACAGGCAAAAAAATCAGGCAGCCTTGCGCAATCAAGACCATACCTAATACATTACCAATCATGCCCCAATTTACTTTATGTAGGTTATGTTTAAGATAGTAAATCATTGATATCCCTCAATCCTGCAACCTTACTAATAATAATGACCGTATCTGATAATTGAATACGCGTATCTCCAGTCGCAACTTTAGAAACACCCTTATGTGTTACATACGCAATAATGATTCCCTTACGAATATTTAAATCCTTAATAGGCACGTCAATAAAACGACAATTGTCACGCACTCTAAATTCCAAGGCTTCTACCTTATCATTCACCAGCTTAATTAAAGATTCAACATTGGACCCAACCGTGTTTTGCATAGCACGAACATATTGCACAATTTGGTTGGCCGTTATAAACTTCGGCGTAATTGAATTTTCTAGTCCTAGCTTATCCAATAAGAAACCTAAAGATACACGGTTCACCTTTGGCAACACATGCGTTACTCCATGACTTTGGGCAAACATCGAAATAATGACATTTTCCTCATCGTTATCTGTAAGTGCAATAAACGCATCCATCTCTTCTAAAGATTCACTCAACAACAATTCATGATCCGTACCATCCCCATGAATGACGGTAGCCTGTGGGAATTTCTCAACAAGATTAACACACTTATCTTTATTGATTTCAATAATTTTAACATCCATTCCCAATTCCAACAACATGTTTGTCAAATAATACGTAATTCGACCACCACCAACGATCATTACCTCATTGACAGTACGATTACTTAAAATACCAATCTTAATAAAGAATTTTTCTAATTGCTTAGTCGAACCTGTTAGCGTTACACGATCATTTTTATAAATCACCGTATTTCCATTTGGAATAATGACTTCTCCATCGCGCTGAATCGCAACAAACAAAACTTCACTCTTAAAACGATGATTAATATCCTTCATACGCATATTTAAAAGTGGTGAATTCTCTGTGATCTTAATTTCTGCCAATTCAATTCTTCCCTTCGCAAACGAAGAAACCTTAATTGAATTTGAGAAACGAATCGAACGCAAAATTTCACGAGCCGCCGCCTGTTCTGGATTGATACTCATACTTAAGCCTAACTCTTCCTTAATCAGACGAACTGTATTGTTGTATTCTGGATTACGAATACGTGCAATCGTGTGACGAGCCCCCAATTTCTTAGCCAACAAACAACAAATGATATTGACCTCATCCGTCGATGTAGCCGCAATCAATAAGTCTGAAGAGGGTACACGCGCTTCTAACAAGGTATCTAAGCTCGCACCATTTCCCTGTACACCAACAATATCCAACTGGTTCATGGTACTTGATAAAACATTCGCTTTATTTTCAACCACTGTAATATCATGACCTTCCTGATTCAATTGTTTCGCAATCGCAAAGCCAACCTTACCATCACCCACTACAATAATTTTCATATATCCTCCAAAAAAAATAAATTCCGATACGGAACCTAACTCAAGTATAATACAATTCCAATATAAAAACTAGTGAAAGGGGATAGAATTGACTCTACCCCCTATTTACATCGAACAACCACACGATTTTGTGCATCTAAAGTACAAGTAAATAATGTCAAGGACCACTTGCCACTTGTCACATCATCCACACTATTCGGACTTACAACATCGACTGCATCCACACAATAATCAAATTGATTACCAGATGCATCTGTAAACTTAACAGAATCACCTGACTTCAATGTATGAATCCTTCCAAAATGAAACCACGAATCATGGGCCGCAATCACCATATTATTCTTATATATACTGCCATAATAGCGACATGGCGCTTGTTTCATCAATGCATAGCTAAATGTACTTGTCACAGGAAGATGAATATCTAAGCTTGGTATTTCAAGCACACCTATACAAGATAAACCATCCACTTCAATCTCCGGCATATCCATATCTGGATTTAAAATATAGTCTGGAACAGAGCCTTGTGAATTAGAAGATACATTGGCCATATAATCATTCATAATCGATTTAGAAGATACATTCGCTCGAATACTATCATATACATTGTATAAACTTAATGATAATGCCAGAACAATCAATATGATTCCTAAATAAGATACGCCCTTTCCTATTCTTTCTTTCATCGTAAGTACTTACCCAATCCAAATAAGCTCATCCCCACAAACAACAAGACAGGTACTGGCCACCATAGCTGTCCTGTTAAAGGAAGATCTTTATCTATTTTTTTCCTATCCGTAATCGTCTTATTTGCTGTATTCGTCAATACCATCGTATTCTTTTCTTGAACCACACTTTCCGTATATCCACTTGGAACCTTTGATTCCAAAACACGATAGCTATACAAAGAAGAAAGATGATCCCACGTATATGACCACGCATTATCTGAACTAAGAACTTGTTTATCAATGACACTCGTTTCTCCATTCGAATCCATTTGAAGTAATTCGACTGAAATTGAGGTAGGACGCTTCTTCTTTGAATCATTCTTCCATCTTTTTAATACACGCAAAGACGTTACACTCTCCTTCTTCTCATACTTTAATACAGAAGTTATTTCTGAAGAATCTGTAATACTCACCAAAGAAGGTTGAAAAACATATTCATCACTACCACTAGGAACAATTAAATATACACCGAATTCAAGATTTGAAAACATTGAATTTGAAGTATAATCCGCCTCAATATGATCCTTAAGAATATGATTCTCTAATATATTCGCAACACCATTTAAATCTTCTTGTTTTAAAGAAACAGAATATTTAGAAAAAGGGGAAACAAGATTCATTTCTGTATCGGCCACTCGGTATAATGAAACCGAAACATTTTCTATAGGACATGAAATAACTAATCTACCTAATGTGTCTGCTTTAACTGTAGTAAATCCCATAAAAAAGAGGACGATAAAACATACTATACAATTCTTTATTTTTCTTTCCATCGCATTGCCCTCCTTATAATAAATCCTATACTTAAAATCACAACACCTACACAAGAGGCCACCACTAGACTGTTTATCTTTGCGGCATCCGAAGTTAAACTCGATTCCCCTAAAGCATTCTCAACACGATGTCCACGAACCAATAGTCGCTGTGTATTGATACCATATGGCGTACACGTAAATAGTGTACATAAATCTTGTCCTTCTTCTATTTCTAATAAACCATAATCATTCGGTTCTACAATTGCGATATTATCCACTTCATATGTCAATACCTGATCATATACATGAAGATAGAAAACATCCCCTTTTTTTAATCGATCCAATTCGGTAAATAACTTCGCACTTGGAAGTCCTCTATGACTCGATAAAACACAATGCGTAGACTTACCACCAACAGGAAGACTCGAACCCTCCAAGTGTCCAACACCCACCTGCAAGACAGAATCATCCACCGTATGATAAATAGCTAGCTTACATTGAATCTCTGGAATCACGATATATCCCATCATACCCGTACCATCTGCATTTAATAAGCTCTTATATAAACTAAGTTCTGAATCACTCGGCGTAAACCGACCCGCATTCGTAACAAGACTTGAATTATAGTTACTAGCCGCATCAATCGCAGCCTTTTTATCCTGTCCATTCATTTTAGCCATCGTATCCGAATAATTCGCCACTACACGAGTCTGATATAATGAATTCCAATAATTACTCACCGTTGGATAAAGAAGCAAGGAAAGGCCTGTAATAAAAACAAGTACTGCAATTATAGTTGAAATATGTTTCTTCATTTTACAACCCTCTCCCTACATTTATAATATGAATTCTTACTTACTATTTGATCTTCTTTTTGAAGCCAATACAACACCTGAACCCAATACAAGTAAAGCACCTACTAGATAAATCATTGTAGTACCAGCACCACCTGTACTTGGTAGTAATGTTCCTGAATTATTTTTTACTTCTACATTTCCAGTATTTTCTTTTGTACTGCCATCAACATAAATCTTACCTGCTGAATCAATTCTAATTTCAACTGGATTCTTCAACAAGTTATATCCTTTTGGAGCTTTAGTTTCTTTTAGATAATATGTACCTTCTTTTAAGCCCTCGATATCGATATGACCTGTATTTTCTAAAGATGTTAAAACAGCATTACCCTTCGCACTATCATAACGATATTTACTATCATTCAAAGTAAACTTAAGTGCAGTAGATTCCTCATTACAATTTGAATCTGTATACAATTTGAATTCAGCACCTGCAAGAGGTGTATTTGTTCCTGTATATTTAAATACTGGAATACCAAATGTATACGTTGTTGTAGTTGAATGAGTGCTTTCACTATCTACACCATATGTTAAATATGTTTTGTTTTTGTTCCCTTCTGCACCAATAACAGCTGCATCAGTTAGAGTTGCAGAATACGTTACTAATAGCGTATAATCTTTGTCTTCTTTACTTTTTAAATAACTATCTGTAAATGTAATTGTAAAGCCGTCTTTAGTTTCCGTAAATGTATAATCATTGTTATTATCTTTATTAAGTACATAACTATCACTATCCGTGATATACACTGGACTGCCATGTAATGAAGTTGTATCTGTAATTAGTTTTAATCCTGTTGAAAGAACATCGTGTAAAACATAACTTTGCGCACCTTTTTTAACATCAATTGTAGTTTGGAAATGAATCGTATCTCCAATATTTGCATTATTACTATCCACATAATCAGTTCCGTTATGAACCTTTTTATGCACTGAAGGTACATCATTTTTTTCATTGATTGTTACATCTGGTTGTGATGATGAAAGACTACAAAGAGTTCCAACACTTGAATCTAATAAATAATAACCTAAGGCTAAACCTGTTTCTGTAATAGAAGTTTGATCTGCTTTAGTAGTGTAAGTCTTCGTTGGTTTTAATGTTTTAGAGTTAGCATATTCAAGCGCTTCTTGTGCAAAAACACGATAAGTTGCATCATCTTTATTCGCAGTCCAATTTGCATAATTATTTTCGTTAATGGTAATGTAATTATTTCCTTTTCCAGTTGAGAAAAAATCTTCCCAACCTTGAGCCACTTTATATGAATAATTATCACCACTAAAACTCTCTAAATCTAAAACTTTATAAAGTTTATACGTTTGTTTTTCCTTAACACCATTAATTGTTAAGGTTCCAGTTGTCTCCGGTGATGCTCCTTCCTCCGCTTTTACGTTACAGCTCATAGATACTACCATCATAAACGCAAACATAATGGCAGCAATTTTTTTAATTAGTTTCATTTCTTTCTCCTTTTCTTTGATGTGTCATCTAAATGATTCTTTTTATATATATTTGTCAGGTATATCAAGCTTGCTAGTGCCAACATTGCACCTGATATCCTGTAAAGCAGGGATCCATACCCACCTGTTGAAGGTAGTATTTTTGTACGGCTTCTGTTTGTAACAGTCACCGTTTGCCCGTTTGTTGCATCATTAGTAGATTCACCTTTTTCATTTTTATACTCTACTGTATACTGCAATTTATTTATTGTTACTTCTTGGGAAGAATTAACAATCGGATTACCTTTATCATCTAATTCAAAAACATAATATGTTTTACCTAATTCTAGATCATTAAACTTCTCTGATTTATCTTTTGTTTCACCCGCATTATAAGTAATTGAAACTTTCTGTAATGGAGTTCTCAAATCATTTTTATCTGTATATAACCCAAATGTATAAGTACCACTTACAGGCTTAGTCGATTTACCTGCTGCATCATTGATAAATTTCTTAACTACAGTAATTTCACCCTTGTGATTCTGAACTTGTATGTCAAAATTTTGTAGTCCATAACGCTCTTTAAGTTCACCATCTTTTATGATGTTTCTAATGTTTGTTACGTAACTTTCATCTTTATCTCTTATATCCAAGATATAAATCGGCTTACTATCAAGAACATAGTCAGCTGGTGCTTTTGTTTCTGTTATTTTGTAAAGTGTGTCAAAATCTAAATCTTGAGTAATTTTTCCACTAGCATCTGTAGTTGCAGTTGCTATTTCTGATGTAGTAATATCATTTCCGTTTAATTCACATTTTTCAATTTTAAACTCTGCACCTGGTAAATCAGTACTCAAGTGGTTTTGATCTTGTTTTGTAAGTTCAAAGTTTACTTTTGATAAAGCTTCAATACCTCCACCTACTTTATATGAATAGGTATCTCCAACTGTTTTACCACTTTCTTTAGAATAACCTTTCCAATAAGCTGTATTTGATACTTCTACAGGCTCATCTGGTTTAGCATTTACAGTAACTGTATATGTAATCTTAATTGGAACATTATTAGGAATTGTAATTTCCAAAGTATTGTTAGTATATGAAGTATCACAATTTGTTAATAGTTCAGTATTGTCCTTAAACACTTTAATTGATTTTGTATCTAACTGTAGATTTTTACCTAATTCATCCACCAATTTTAGTTTGTCACCATCATTAGTTGGAAGTGTTTGACCAAGTTGGTTCGCATTGATTTCAAAATCAATCTTTTGTCCATTTCCTTGAACTTGTTTTTTATCAATATTCTTATCTTCATCCTTTAGCTGAATGGTTTCTGGACTTGTTGCCGTATCAATGTCTTTACCATCTTTTTTAAGCGTAACTTTATTTGTAAATGTCTGAGGTTTAGCACCCAATAATACCTTGGAATCTGTCACTCTACAAACAACCTGCACATCCACCGAATTATTATCTCTTTCTTCCTTCGCTACAAAATCACCAAGCTGAATCATGGCTTGCTTGTTATTTTTATTGACGTAATAAATCGTTTCCTCAGATTTTTTGTTATCGTTAGTTGAAGTATTATTTACTTTCTCCCAGACAGTACTATCAATTCCTGAAATCTCTTTTGAACGAACACTTGAAGCATCTTCACCATGCCATTTAACACGAATATAACTAAGCTCCATACCTTCTGGAATATCCTCTAAAACACTATATTCCCCATTCAATTTACCATCATAGTTAACTTTAAATGCCCATGATACAAAGACTCCACGACTGCCATTTAACAAATCTGTACAAATCTTACTTGTATCTGCAGTTCCCGAATCTGTTTTATCAGCACCTATTTGGAGATTTGTAACTTTTTTTCCATCATATTTAAAAACCTGTCCTAACTCCTTTAAAATATTTGGAGCTGTATACAAAGTCTTTTCAGCCGTTTGTTCAGACACATAATTATCATCATCATCCTTGATAAAAATACTATTTTTAAATGTCTTTGTGTCACGATTATTCGTAGGTGATGGAAGTTCTGCCGGTTCAGATTTAATAATCATATAAACCTTTTCACCATTTTCTAGCTTGATATCTTCATTTGCAGTTAGTAATAATCCATTGTAATTTGGAGTTGTACCATTGAATTCAGTTTTAAATTCATCCTTTATAGGAGTTAAACCTACATTACTAGTTAAATCATTTAAATCCTTATAATCAGAAATCGATTTTCCGTTTGGAAGTGTTCCTTTGTAAATACCCACCAATGAATCATCATGTAAATATGATTCGGTTGTTTTATCATCCGTTTTTATCAAATCACGGAATGTTGTACCTTGCGCAATCTGTGTGCCACCTACATCAACTACCCAATAAAGTTCACCATTAGACCATGTACCTGAATCTTGAGTGGGTTCATTATAATACCAAGACACTTTCTTAACTGTCATGTTTAAGTTTCCCTTAATAGTTAATGTCGTTTCTTTGGAAACATCATTCTCACTAAAAGTAAATTTTGTTCCCTTTCCATATATTACATCACCCTTTAGAGTAAATTTATTTTTAACCTTTGTTTCAGTAAATGCGCCTAAATCTTCTGGTTTAGCATAGTAAGTAAAACGATACGCATAATTTTTATTTCTCCAACCTAAATCCCAAGGCTTTAAACTAAATGACTTTCTACCATCGATTTTGACCCATTTAGTCCCTACTGTTTCATAAGTAGGCTGTAACGTATAAGTATCTGATGACTCTTTATTTAAATCATTTGAAATTGTGTTTGCTTGTAAAGCTTCAACTTTTACATACCCAACATAATTCATATATTTTGATGTTAAAGTATCTGTCATCATAATTTTTGTAACATCAAAATCATTTAATGTTTTATTGACATTAACAGTATATTCATAGCTTCCTTTAGGAATTGTAAAACTATTATCTGCAGACGAATCCTCAATGATTTTACTTCCACTATATGTATATTTATCACCATTCATAGTAACTGATTGGTCATTTGTTGTAGCATTTTGATTTACCTGTTTACCATTCCATTCATACGTTTTAATAATTGGAATAGAATTATATGCATCAAATCCACCTTCGTTAGAAGTATCCACGTTATCTGCATGTGCAACAAAACGATTATCCACTGTTATTGAATCTGAATGCATTTTGGCAAAAGCCTCAGGCTTTACAATAACGTTATATGTCACATAACAACTCTCACCAGGACTTAAATCAATTGGACTACCTTCATTTCCAGAAAGCTTAAAACTCTTAGGATTTTCAACTTCATTCCATTCTTTAAAATTTGTATTATTAGTCTCAGTAGACCATTTCACATTATATTTTGTAGCATCAATTAGCTGATTATTCTTATACAACTCAAATGAATTGTTATCAAAAGTAACATATTGTAATAAATCGTTGTCTATATTTCTCAAGTAGTCGCGGAATTGTAAATTCTTGATTGTGTAATTACTTTTATCTTTGTCTGTGGCAACAGCTAATTTAAAAGGAATCGTATATGAACCATCATCGTTTCTTATGATATTTCCATTTACAGACTTAGTAAATTTACCAGTGTAATCTATAGTAGGAGTAAATTTTGCTTCACCACCTGAACCCCTATCATAAACACCTTGAGAGCCATTTGAATACAACGTTGCAGTATTAGTGATTTGTTGATTTCTTAAATAAACATCATCCTTAAGTTTCACATAATAAGTAAGTTCACGACTCTCATTAGCACCCATATTTTGAATATTCCATACAATACAAGGTTTTGTGATATTGGTTTCTCCTGAATCAGGTATTTTGGTTGTAGAATCCGCACTATCAGCCAGGTAAATCTTTCCATGATTTATGGATCCTTTTACTATCTCACATGGTTCATGATTATCACTCGAATCTTTTAATTCAGTTTCTGTTGGTGTAATGCCTTCATAGTTAACTAAATTACCATTTGAAGTAAATTGATCAATTACATATAGATTTTTACATCCATCCTTACCTGCCTCAACAGTAATTTTATAAGCTACATAATTATTTATTTTATCTACTTCTTTAAATTCCTTTTTTATCGTTACACCACCAAATTTTTCAATACAATCCGGACCATAATTCAAAGTAACTGTTTTATCTCCTAAAGTTAAAACAGCTTTATCACCTTTATTTACTATTGTGGCTAGATTTATTTGTCCTTGTACCCAAAAATATCCTTTTAAATGGGTATTACCTGTTTCGATTAATTTTTGTAGATAAGCTTTATCAAGAGTAACCTTAGCTTGATTATTTACAACTGTAATAGTTCCTATTATCTCTGTACCCTCATAAAGCTTTCCAGCACCTTGGGCATCACGCAAAAAATCAGGGATTTGATACGTAAGTGTGCAATTATGCTGATTTAATAAATCTTCTATTTTAATTTTTCCAAAATTCACTTTTAAATAAATCTCTGTATCGCCTGGGTTAACTTCACCATTATCAATATCAACTTTTTGCCAATGTCCATTCGCATCTTTATAATCCACTTCAATTGAAGTGATATCATTATTTGTTAATTCATAATCCGTCTGTGTAGTTGTTTCTTCACCTTCTGTAGTATCTTGTTCCTCTTCAGGATTAGTCTCTTCTTCATTAGAAGCTACCTGAGTCTCATCCTGTGCTACATCTTCATCCTCTTCTTCTACAGGCTCTTGTTCTTGCTCTTCCTTTTCATAACAATCCTCTGAATGCGTATGTTCTTCTTTTGTACAAATTAATTCATTATTTTCATTATAACACTCTGTAGTATGTACATGCTCCTCCTTATCACATGCAAGAGTTACTGCAGGTATAGTTAATGCATATACAGTTATGAATACAACAACGCATGATAGTGCCAACATGATACGTTTCCATTTTTTAAATCGTTCTTTATCCTTCAACAACCGCTTTATATAATCCGCACCCCTATTATTCATAGTGCAATGCCTCCCTCTTTATTTAATAACTCCAATTACATTTAACGGCCAAATGCGAAGGACAACCTGCCCTTCGATTTGATCTTTTGAAACATCTCCAATTACTGCACTTCTTGAATCAATGGAAGTATCTCGATTGTCTCCCATACAAAACCAACGCGACTCTTCTACTTGATGTGGAAAGTTAATGTCTGAATTTCCTAATGAAGCTGCATCTATATAATCCTCATTGATAGGTTTATTATCTACTAAGACCTTTCCATTCACATCAATATCAATATATTGTCCTGGACCAGCGATGACTCGCTTTACCAACAATTTATTTCCCTGCCAGAACGCTATGATATCTCCTTGTTTAATATTTTTCTTTTTCAATGAAACGACAATTTGACCAGACTCCAAAGTCGGTGACATAGAAGAACCATATATTTCAAGTACGGGCATCCATAGTGTAGCCACTAACACAGAAATGGCTGCCACAACCACTAATACACTCAATGTCTTTCGTATATTCTTAAAATAATTGGCACGACTTTTTAATCTTGCCTGTTCTTCCTTTACCTCTTCATTTGATATAACATCATCTTCGGATTGTACTTTGTCAATCAAATCAATTAATTCACTTCGCTTCAAGTGCTTTAAATCCTTTTTATCCATACTCAATCCCTATTCATCTTTTATTTTAAAGTAAAACGACATTGTATTTATCATATGTAAAATCACATTTGTCACACAAAAATATAACTCTTTTTGTAAACGATTTCAATCAATTTTTTAACTTTTTAATTTAACGGTTATATTATATTTATATTCTTTTCTATCATTAGACTTTATATACTGCTATTTATATATTTTTGGTTATATTTAATAATTTATATAAAATATACAAATAGTATTACTAAATTGTGCAAATAACTTTATAACTCAATACTTGCAAATTCATAATATAGTATTATACTAGGTTTTGTTGAATAGACCTTTTTTCATAACCCTTTTATTTCGGTCTATTCAACATCCTATTTCTTGAGCTAGTCATTTTGGCTAGCCTTTTTCATTTTAAATTGTCATGACATATCAATTAAGCTTTGTTATAATTTAGCTAAGAAAAACATAGGGTGTGGGTTATGATTGTAATATCAAATAATTCTAAATTGATTAAATATAACTTTATTCATGACACAACTGTGTACGCGTCTTATTTTTAAAATGAGGAGGCATGATTATGAAGAAAGAACTATATGAAGCATTATGTAGTGACTTCACTGCCATTTTTCAGTGTGATTTAATCAAAGATACACTTGAAATTATAAAATACGACACTGGAACTCATACGGATGCAGCCATCCAAAAACTGGATTCTAAAACTTTATCCAAATATACAGAAATGATCAATTATTTTCATACCCTTTATATACAGGATTCATCCATTGATTTTTGGAATGAGCTTCAACCAAATCATTTAATGCACTTGCTGAAGCATCAAAGTATTGTGAAATATCGCTTTAAGACAAAGCCAAACCCAAAAGGAAATCAGTATCATTCTTTTCGTGCTATTAAGCTAAACGAAGATGAAGATAGTTTTAAAGTTGTGATTGGCATTAAGATCATGGATGATTTGATGCAGCAACACCATCAAAATGAAATACGACTTCAAGAATTGGTAGAAGAAAAGAATCTTCAAAAGGAAAAGCTTGAAGCTGCCTATAAAAAAACTTCAGAAATTGAGTCAACACTTTTAGCTTTATGTAATGATTATAATATAGTTTACCTATGCGACTTAGAAAATGATTCCATAAGGGTAATCAAAGATACCTATTCCCTTATAAATGCAAATTTAGAACATTCATATTCCTCTGTTTTTTCTACATTCCAATCTATTGAATCTCTTAAGAAAGATAATGAGAATTACTTAGATTGTTTAAAAAGAGAAAATCTTATGGAAACCATGCAAAATCAGGATGAGCTTTCTTTGCAGTTTCGCTTTAAAGAAATCTATATGGAAACAAGGATTGTCAAGGTTCCTTCCGATCATGGTGTTAAAGTGATTTTGGGATCTCGTAATATTAATGATATTGTCAAAAAGCGTGAGGAACAAAATAAACAGCTGCAGGATGCTCTAATTGTTGAAAGAACCTTCAATAACATTATTCGTGCCATTGGTTCTATTTATAATGGTATCGCAACCATTAATCTAGTTGATAAAACTTATATGATTTTATCTAATAAAAATCTTGATAAAGATATTTTTAAACCCCATTCAACAGGAAGCATAGAACAGCTTAAAGCTATTTTTGTGAATGTGAATGCTGCCCCTAAATATAAAGATGATATATTAGAATTCATTAACTTTACTACCCTACCAAACCGAATGAAAGATAAACAAATGATTTCTATGGAATTAGAGGGTATAAGTGGAAGATGGTATACATGTTCCTTCATTGTTGAAAAGAAGGATAAGGATGGAAATATCACTGATGTTTTAATGACAATTTCAGATATTGATGAAATTAAGCATAAAGAATTAGAGGTCAAAGAAAAACTAAAGGAAGCTGCAGAAAAAGCTAACCAAGCTAATGTCGCAAAGACAAACTTTCTAAGAAGAATGAGTCACGATATAAGAACGCCATTGAATGGAATTGTGGGTATGATCAATCTGGCCCAACGCTATGGAAATGACAAAGAAAAGCTTTATGAATGCAAGGAAAAGGTCCTTACCTCTCTAGATTATCTTCTATCTTTAATTAATGACATTCTCGATATGAGTAAAGTAGAATCCAATGCATTGGTGTTAGAATCCAAACCATTTGATTTAATTGAAACACTCAATTCCATCATAGCCATCATTGAAACAAGTGCTAATGAACACAATATACAATTTATTGGTGGTAAATCCTTGAGCTATATTCCTCACCGTTATTTTATTGGCAGTCAAGAATACTTAAACCGATTGTTAATGAACATCGCTTCAAATGCCATCAAATACAATAAGGAGAATGGATCCATTACTTTGTATTGTAAAGAAATATCAAGCAATGAAAATATGGCTCTTATGCAGTTTGTATGTAGCGATACAGGACTAGGTATGAGTGAAGAGTTCCAGAAACATGCCTTTGAACCTTTTACGTGCGAAGGCAAAGCAACCATTACAGGATATAGTGGAACCGGTCTAGGCCTATCGATTGTCAAAGACATTGTCGATATCATGGATGGATCGATTGAAATGGACAGCAAAGAAAATGTAGGTACTACATTTGTTGTCACCATTCCACTTCAGATGGATTCAAATCCAAAAATAAAAGTTCAAACAAATGAAAAAGAACTCAATCTATCTGGCAAGAAAGCACTTCTTGTTGAGGATAACGAAATCAATCTAGAAATCGCAACAATCATGCTCCAAGATTTAGGCTTGATTGTAACTCCTGCCCAAAATGGCAAGGAAGCCCTAGATATTTTTGAACAATCCGATACTCATACATTTGACTATATCTCTATGGATGTAATGATGCCTGTTATGGATGGATTAGAAGCTACAAGAAGAATTCGTTCACTAGATCGAGAGGATGCGAAAACTACGCCAATCATTGCCCTTAGTGCCAATGCCTTTGAGGATGACATCAAAGAATGCTTGGATGCTGGCATGAATGCTCATGTCGCAAAACCAATCGATGTGAATGCATTAAAGGAAGAATTATCTCTTCTTTCGTGAATTTTTTTGAATATATAACAATAGAATGATATATTTTACATTGTTGGATAATTGTTGAAACATGTAATTTGCATATCCAGTTTCCTATGAATTGAGCTGAACTTCTTACCACATTACTAAGTTCAGCTCTTTTTTATTGAAAAAGACACATTTAATAAATTAGGATATAAAGCTAAAATCAACACTCATACAACGTC
>OHJI01000136.1_pt1 | contig 43785 bp, 40 predicted proteins | sample 1568571 | NCBI WGS metagenome assembly OHJI01 (sample SAMEA3879583, study PRJEB24766) | human gut metagenome | biome: human-associated habitat; feature: feces | place: USA | collected 1985/1987
TACCCTGTATTCACCGGTCAAGCTTGGACTTGCTGCCGCTCTAGCATGCTGCGGATTCACATTTCTGCTTGGCGGCGGTCCAATAGAGATGCTTTTCGCATTCATTGCAGCCGGAACAGGTAATCTTATAAGGACAAAGCTTATTAAACATCATTTTACACTATTCATGAATATAGCAGTTTCTATATCTGCATCATGCCTTATATATGCAATTCTGCTTAAACTTGCTATTCTGATGTTTAATATCCCTTTTGTACATGAAGCCGGATACATATGTTCCATGCTTTTCATAATACCGGGATTTCCTTTCATCACCAGCGGCATTGACCTTGCAAAGCTCGACCTGCGATCAGGTATTGAAAGGCTGACATATTCAATAATTATTGTACTGGTTGCTACTGTGTTTGCATGGATTATGGCTTTATTACTACATTTACAGCCAGAAGAATTTACAACATTACATATTGGAAAAATGTTACATCTGATATTAAGACTTGTTGCCAGCTTCTGCGGTGTGTTCGGATTCTCTATTATGTTTAACAGTTCCGTTCCAATGGCGGCAATGGCGGCTCTTATCGGTTGTATTGCCAATACCCTGCGTCTTGAACTGGTTGATTTTACAGGCATGCCTGCCGCTGCTGCCGCATTTATTGGTGCTGCCACTGCAGGACTCCTTGCCTCATTTATTAAAAATTATAATGGATATCCTAGAATATCACTTACAGTTCCTTCCATAGTTATTATGGTACCCGGACTTTATTTATACCGTGCAATATACAATTTCGGCATAATGTCCCTGACAGAAGCGGTCTCATGGTTTACATCAGCAATTCTGATAATTGTTGCTCTTCCGCTCGGACTTATATTTGCCAGAATTATTACGGACCGCACATTCCGTTATTGCACTTAATATTAACTATACATTTATATAAGGAGGAATTATTATTATGCTTACTTCTGTAACAGGTATTAACTGGGGCGACGAGGGCAAAGGCCGTGTAATTGACCTTCTTGCTGAAAATGCAGATATAGTCGTCAGGTATCAGGGCGGCAATAACGCCGGTCACACCGTTGTAACTAATCAGGGAAAATTCGTTCTTAATCTACTGCCATCAGGAATTCTTCACCCAGATGTAATATGCATTCTTGGTGATGGCATGGTTGTTGACCTTGAACATCTTGCCAATGAAATAAAACAGATTGAAGACAGAGGAATACAGATTAATCCAAAACATTTGAAATTATCTAAAAAAGCTACAATATCTATGCCATGGCACAGGATACAGGATGAACTTGAAGAAAACAGACTGGAACGAACCGGCTCTGCTTTCGGTTCTACAAGACGAGGCATAGCATATGCCTACAGTGACAAATACAGAAAAAAAACTCTGCGTCTCGGCGACCTGCTTCACTTAGATGATACAGCTGTACAGGCAAGACTAAAAACTATTCTTGAATCCAAGAACCTTGAGCTTGCCGGCTGCTATCATCAGGAGCCAATGTCTTATCCGGCACTTCTTGACTGGTGCAGGGAACAGGCTGAAAAGTTCAGTAAATACATATGCGATACAGGCACATTTATAGACAAAGCATTATCCTGTGGTAAAAAAGTTATTCTTGAGGCACAGTTAGGTGCATTAAGAGATATTGATTACGGTATCTTCCCTTACACATCAAGTTCATCAACCATATCAGCCTATGGTCCTATAGGTGCAGGAATCCCTGGAAGACACGCTGACCATGTTGTTGGTGTACTTAAAGCCTATTCTACCTGTGTCGGTGCAGGACCTTTTGTTGCTGAAAATGCTGTTTCAGAAAAATGGCAGCAAGACTTAAGAGCAGCCGGTGGTGAATTCGGTGCTGCAACAGACCGTCCTCGCCGTGTTGGTCCTTTTGATGCAGTTGCAAGCAGATACGGACTCAGATGCCAGCATGCAGACAAAATCGCACTAACCAAGCTTGATGTATTAAGCTCTATGAAAGAAATTCCTATAATTACAGGCTACAATGACCCAAACGGCTCTCTGGTTGAATTTGACCCAACTGATAACCTTGATTCATGCACTCCTGTTATATACAAAGTTCCCGGCTGGGAAGAAGATATATCACATTGCAGGACATTTGACGAGCTTCCTGCTAATGCAAAAAATTACATTAAAACAATTGAGGATATGCTTCATGCAGAAATCAACTTTATATCTGTCGGTGCTAAAAGAGATGAATATTTATTAAAAGGAGAGTGGCTATGAGACATCTGATAACCCCTATGGATCTTTCCGTTGAAGAAACTATGAATATATTAGATCTTGCGGAGCGGATATCCATTGGACCACAATTATATAAGCATGTTGCCGATGGCAGACAGCTTGCTACACTTTTTTACGAACCAAGTACCAGAACCCGTTTATCTTTCGAGTCTGCTATGTTAAGTCTTGGAGGACAGACGCTGGGCTTTTCAAGTGCAGCTCAGTCTAGTGCTTCCAAAGGTGAAACCGTTGCTGATACTGCAAGAGTTGTAAGCTGCTATGCAGATATAATTGCGATGAGACATCCAAAAGAAGGTGCTCCACTGCAGGCATCAATATATTCACGCATTCCTATAATAAACGCAGGAGACGGCGGTCATGCGCACCCTACACAGACACTTATTGATATGATGACTATAAGACAGCGTAAAGGAAAGCTTAATAACCTGACTATCGGTTTCTGTGGCGACCTGAAATTCGGACGGACGGTACACTCCCTTGTCAGCAGCCTTACTCGTTTCTCTGATAATAAATTCTACTTCATATCTCCCGAAGAATTACGGATTCCGGATTATCTGAGAGACGATGTATTAAATCCATCTAATTCAACTTATGAGGAAGTGTCAAGCCTTGAAGATACTCTTCCTAAACTTGATGTTCTGTACATGACAAGAGTACAGAAAGAAAGATTTTTCAATGAAGAAGAATATCTCCGTTTAAAAGATGTCTACATTCTTGACGAAGAAAAGTTAAAGCTGGCTGATAAAGATATGCCTGTTCTTCATCCTCTGCCACGAGTCGATGAGATTTCCCTTGATGTCGATGACGATCCAAGAGCTGCATATTTTGACCAGGTCCAGAATGGTAAATATATAAGAATGGCACTAATCATGGCATTGCTTGGTATTACTGATCCGGTAACCGGCAGAACAGTTCTTGATACACACAGCCTATAACTAAACATTCCATATAAAAACTGCCATCCGCTAAACTTAATGTTAAACGGACGGCAGTTTTATGTTTTTATATATTTATCCCCAGACTTCTTTCGGTTCTGCGTTATGCTCCCCAATCATCTTCTCCATCCACACCATATCGAACCACTGGTTAAACTTATACCCACTGTCATGAAAACGACCAACTTCTGAAAATCCCAATCTACTATGGAAGCGGATACTGTCATCATTAAGATACTTGCTTTCCTGTACAGGGCATGCAATACATGCATTCATATTAAGTATTCCCATACTCTTAAGTTCATGTTCAAGTCTATCATATAAAAGTCTTCCAATTCCCATTCTCTTGCAGTCCTGTCGCACATAAATAGTTGTCTCAACAGACCAGTCATATGCTCTCCTGTCCTTAAAACATCCGGCATATGCATAACCGACAATCTGTCCATTGTCAACTGCCTTGATATATGGATATCTGTCTGAAATATTCACGATTCTTTGTCTGAATTCTTCTACCGAAGGCACATCATATTCAAATGTTATCGCTGTATTCTTAACATATGGTGCATATATTTCAAGAAGCTCCTCTGCGTCTTCAATTGTTACATTCTGAATTTCCATAATTTTCTCTCACTGTTTCAAGATTAGTTATCAATGCATATATTACCCTGCCATATCGTCCATTCTCAACAATTCTTCCATGGTCAAACACCTGTATATGCCCGCCATCTGCTTTCTGCATATTAAAATGCGTATAACCATTAGTATGTCCTTCATCTATCTGCTTCCATATATCCGCTATAACAGCTTCCCGTTCATCCACTCTAATGATATTACGGAAACTTCTTTTTGTATATTCAAGCAGTTCATCCATGTTCTTACAGCCTGCAAATCTGATAAATTCACGGTTTGCAAAAAGAATTTCATCATCATTCTTATCTGCTTTGTATATGATAAATGCTCCTGGAAGATTTTCAGAAACATCTTTAAGTGCAAAACCAAGCTGTGTACGAATCTCCATCCTGAGTCCGTTCTTATATGCCATGCAGCCATTTTTTCCACGAAGTTTCACCTCATAAAGTGCAGTATCAGCACAACGCATGAGCTTTGATGGCTTGTCAGCATGAACCGGATATTCAGCATATCCAACTGATATAGTGAACTGCTGCTCTTCACCTTCATATTTAAAAGAACGTTTTAACTTTGTGAATTCCTCAAGTTTTTCCTTAACATCTGCACATGTGCAGTCTGGCAGGAAAATACAGAATTCATCACCACCATTTCGTCCTAAAACCACATTTTTATCAAAAAACTTCTGCATTCCCTCGGACAATACCTTAAGTGCCACATCGCCATAAGCATGGCCATACATATCATTGATAGTCTTAAAATCATCAATATCAAATTCTACTCCTACACAGTGATTATCCGGATTCTGCTTAAGATACCTTGTTACTCTTTCATCATATCCATGACGGTTATATATTCCTGTCAAAGCATCTGTTATAGCCAGTTTCTTAAACTTCTTTCTGTGTTTGTCAAGCACAAGCAGAGCACATGTAAATCCTGTAAGAAGCAGAACAATAATAACTCCGCCTATTCCAGCCGCATACAGATATCTTCTTTCAGACTGAGTCTTATATGGCATTATATCAAGCTTCCACTTGCTGTCTCCTATATCAAATGTATATGAAACAGGATTCTTTAACTCTTCTTCCGAGCCATACACTTCTTCAAATTCAGACCCCCACGGAAAAGCAGTTTTATATAATATATAATTATAACCAAAATCAGAAAGTGCCTTCATTGAATCAGCAAAAATCTCAGGAACACGGATTATAACTATTGCAAATCCCCAGAAATCTTCATGTCCGTTTTCTTCAATATATACAGGATTTCTTACAACTATACCATATCCCCCTTGCTTTAATTGAAATGGTCCCTGCATTGTAACAACTTTATTATCTCTTCCATAACGGCATATTTCACCACGATCTTTGTCATTTAACAGATCTACCTTTCCCGCATCATTGCCTTCCTGAGGATAAATATCTGTCACAACACCATCTGGTGCAATCTGGATACTCTGAACAGAATCTGCCATCATCTCCTCTGCTATCTCATAGAATTTATTAAGCTGTCCATCTTCACTTATAATTATCTGTCTTAATGAGTCCGAAACGGCTATGCCTTTCATAATATCCGTCTTCATACGCTCTGCATAAGTCATTGCGTTAAGATTCGCCATTGTCCTGTTCTGCTTATTCTGCTCGTTATTTATGCTGCATACAATACCTGCCACAGCACTCATTCCGATTATAAATACAACAAGTGGAATAATAATATTTTTCTTTATAAAATGCATTTCATTCACTCCAAACTGCTGATTTGTAAATATTTATTATATCACTTTAAATGTTATTCCGCATTAAAAAAGTTACCCAGATTCCCGTAAAGCTCACCAGTCTGTTACAATCGAACATGAAGCGCTCAACACACTTGATGATTCTGATTATATTGACTAATTATACAATTCATTAATAAGCCAAATATTATCTTCTCATACCCATACCGCATCATTTTTTATACTTTTTTAAAGAGGATGGGTATCCTCGAGTACTATTTTACATATCTATCCTGCCATTGTATAGTTCATCCAGATTAATAAACTCTACATTTTCCATCTTATCACAATCAAATCCTGACCGTGATATAAAAACATATTTGTAGATTAGTATGTGTTGATGGATTATCATAATAGTATTTTCCAATTCTTTCAAATACCGGGTTCATCTTTCCAGCTTTATTCATTCTAATTAAATACTGCCTGCATATTGTTTCGCAAAGCAGCTGTAAACGTAGTTCCGCCTACAAGTATTTCCTGAAAAGAATGTAGCAGAACCATCTTCAAGGATGTATCCACATAAACTGGTGAAGATACAACTGCAAAATCTATTAATCCATTCTTTACGGCTTCAACTGCTATTCCAATAAAGACTTATTTGCCTTTCTTATGTTCAAAAATATCCTGGTTATTAACATAATCTGCTGTTAATAACCAGGATTATTATTTTTATCCCCAGACTTCTTCTGCTATCTCCTTAACTAATGCAAGCTTTGCCCACTGCTGTTCTTCGGTGAGCTTATTACCTATCTCACATGAAGCAAATCCACACTGTGGACTTAAGCATAATCTCTCAAGTGGAATATATCTTGATGCATCATGAATTCTTGCAATAACATCTTCCTTATTCTCAAGTTCCGGCTTCTTAGTTGTGATAAGTCCAAGAACTACCTTCTTATCCGGTGAAACCTTTGCAAGAGGAAGGAAACCTCCTGATCTTGCATCATCATATTCAAGAAGCAGAGCATCTACATTTTCCTGTGCAAATACATAGTCAGCAACTGAATCATATGGTCCGCTTGTAAAATATGTTGAATGATAATTACCTCGGCAGATATGTGAAGTAATTGTCATATCTTCTGGTCTGCCCTCTAATGCAAGATTATTAACCTTAAGAAGCTGAGCCTTTACATCTTCGATATCAAGACCAAGCGACTTGTATCTCTGCTTTGCAGCATCTCCTACAATTGCTCCCCATGTACAGTCATCTAACTGCAGATTACGGCAGCCTGCATCATAGAACTGTCTGATTACATCCTGATATGCTAATCCGATATCCTGAATTAATTCATCATCACTGGCATAGAACTTTCTTGTCTGTTCAATGTTCTGAGGAACAATCATCTGCTGATACATCTGGGCTGGTGCCGGAATTGTATATTTTGCAACAGTGTTCTCATCCTCAAACTGCTTCAGGAATTTGAAGTATTCTACAAACGGATGAGCCTTAGCCTTAACCTTACCAACAAGGTAAGTTGCTTCGAGGTCAGCAACCTCACCGTTAAACTGTACTCCGCCGCCATCTTTCTCATGTTCAACTCCATCGAATCCCCACATGAAATCAAGATGCCAGAACTTTCTTCTGAATTCTCCATCTGTTATAGCATGAAATCCTGCCGCCTTCTGCTTTGCAACTACCTCACTGACACACTCATCAGTAATCTTGTCAAGTTCATCCTGCGTAATCTTTCCTTCTTCAAAGTTCTTCTTAGCTTCCTTTAACTTCTCTGGTCTTAAAAAGCTTCCTACAAAATCATATCTGAATGGTGTTTTTAATGTACTCATTATATGATAACCTCCCTGATAATTTCTATATACAGCAAATGCTGTTACAGATATCCTATCATTAAGTTATTCGTGTGTATAATACATATAAATATGAGTTTGCCATAGTTTTAAGCTATGGTATTCAAAGTAGTGGAAATCCGCCAAACCTGGATATGATTAGTTACCTGCCCTGCCTACTCACTATAGAACAACTGCTTTGTGCTTTTGGGCTTGTCAGGATTGGTCATTTTAATCTTTCCACTTTCTACCAGTGGCATAACATATGTCTGGATAGCATAAGTAATAGATGACAATCCCAGATATTCACATATTTCTTTTCTTGTCCGCGGCGTCCTACAGAACACTAAAAGATTATTTGTCTCTTCCAATCCTGGTTTCGTTTTACTGATATTATCTGCCTTATAAAATGTCACAATAAAGCTGCCTCTCTCATCTTCAAACTTAGGTTCCTTTAGATTGTACTTTTCCATTTCTCTACGAATTGTCGGTATGCCGGAATATCTATTTTCTGTAACATGCAATGTTTCTAACGCAAAAGCCAATACAGGATTTCTTGTGTCCGGCTGCATTTTACCTAACTGATCAACTTTTATTCTCCCATATATACCACCTGGATTTTTTACCTCCATTCTGTCTTCATACATAATAATTTGTATTGGCATTCCTTCTGTGTGAATACTATAATCGCGATGTACCAATGCATTAATAACAGCTTCTCTTATTGCAGTAATGGGATAATCCGTTCTATCCTCACGTATTCCTGTTTTCGGATTAATAATAGTCTTATTCTTCATATTTCTTTTCACAAAGCTGATTGCTTCTTCAAGCATTTCTGGAATACTGCCCTCAATTCGCTGATTGTCTAAAAAGCGTTCTCCCGACCCCCCAAGACATCCAATCTCTGTTCCGGGTACAGCAATTGCAGTAATGCATAATTGTGGAAAATATGCCTGTGGATATGGACTAAAAATCATAGCTGCGCTCAATGTTACTTCATTATTTCTGGTAACACTCATTAACTCATAAATACTTGCATTATCCATGTTAGATAAATTAGGTTTACCTCTTTTTAGCAAGTCAATGTATAGAGCTAACTTCTCTTGATTTAAAGACAGCAATGTTGCCCGCTGCACTCCGCGTATATCATCCTGATACTTCTTTCGATACGCCTCATAACTATAAACCTCATATTCTGTCATCGGTTCATCACTATCCCCTACTCGCGTATATGAACCCTTAAGACGTCCTTTACCTTTATAAAATACTGGTCTGTCAGCCAGATCAACACCTGGAATCTCGGCTGAAACAAAAAACTTACCATCTTTTTCCACGACTGTTAACAATGCTCGCACTATTGGCTCCATCTGCAAGCATTGTTCATTTATCTTTTTTTGTATATCCTGTGGGTCATAAACTCCCACTTCTTTATAATCCTGCTTCTCATCAATTCCAAAAATGATGATTCCACCTTCATCCTGATTTGAAAAACTTGACAAAGAATCATACAAATGCTGTGGACATCCATTTTCCGCACTTTTTAATTCAAGAGTATTTGATTCTGATTTCATCTTTTGGACTGCTTTGAGTTTTCCTATTAATTCATCCTCTGTCATTTAAGTTCCTCCATTTTTATTTTCAATTTTATCATTTATTTTATTTATATGCAAGAATCTCAAATAATATGCAGTAACTCAAAAAGCAACTTAAAAAGAACTTAAATTACATTTATGCAATTTAAGTTCTTTTTAAGTTCTTAATGTCATATCTAAAAATAAAGTTCAAATTCAAGCATTATTTTTCAGTTGTTCTTTTATTCCACTCCCTTAAGCACCTCAACCATATCAAGCTTCTTAATCCTCTTAGAGAACATAAAGCTTACCAATACCGATACAACAAGTACAAATATTCCGGCTTCCAGATATGCTATTGGTCTTATCGACAGGTTATAATCAAAATTCTCACCGTTACTGTTCATCATCATGTTAAATGAAGCCCTTCCAAATGGTGCTCCAAGTATGATTCCTATGACTGAAAACCACACATTCTGCTGCGACATCATTTTACGGATTGCACCACTCTGGAATCCAAGAACCTTTAACGTTGCAAGCTCTTTGACACGCTCGTTAAATGAAAGTGATCCTGAATTGTATAGAACAACAACCACGCATGTTGCAGAAAAAATCATCATCATATACACAAGCATATTGACAACTTCCATGCTGTTTTCATACGCTTCTCTCATCTGATCTTTGGTATTTACTGAGGTTACGCATGCATCTGACTTAAGATTATCCCGTGTCTTATCTGACATAAGCATTGTTGGCTGATAGGTTTCATGGGTGTTCTTATAATCATCATACAGCATAGTCATTCCCTGTGTTTCAGAACTGCGGTAGATTACGCCTATCTTTGCCTCATGCCATTCATTTCTTGTATACAGATGCCAGTAAACAGTGTCACCGACCTTCAGATTCAGCTCATCAGCAAATTTTCTTGAAAGTGCAACCGTTCCGGGCTCTACATCCGTTACTTCATTGTCCAGATCCAGAATATTATACAGCTTCTTTCCTTCCGTAACCGTCAACACGCCTTTCTGCTTCTCACCAGATGTCGCATTCTTAACTGCTGATACTTCCAATGCACTTGTCATGATAAGTTCACCATCAAGCGAACTGGCAAGTTTCTTAACTTCATCAGCATCTGCATCCTCAACAAGTTTAATCTGGTACTGTGCAGGTGTTGTCTTGTCGAATACGATAGCCTCCATCTCTGCCAGAAGCCCGTTGCAGCCTGCTCCATACACCATAAGAAGCATTCCAAATGCAGTTCCTGCGATACTCATAAATGCCCTCATTTTGCCTCTTGAGATGTCACGCAGATTGTACTGTGCTGAAAATGATAATTTCCCCCAGAATGGCAGTCTCTCGGCAAGACATTTCTTTCCCGCCCTTGGTGCTGCCGGACGCAGTGCTTCCGCCGGCTTTATCTTCAACAGCTTCCTGCAGCTTACATATGCTGCAAATGCACATATCACAACAATTGCCAGCAGGATTACTAAGTAAATCATATTAAATTCGCTTTTTCTTCCCGGCACAATATAGTATGCTCCAAATAAATCAAGCATGTACGGCGCTCCTAAAAATACACCCAAAAACATACCAGCAGCTGCTCCAAGTCCCGATGCGATAAGACTGAAGCTTATATAATGAAATAATATTTTTGAACGCTTCATTCCAAGAGCATTCATGGTTCCAATCTGTGTACGCTGCTTTTCAACCATTCTGCTCATCGATGTAGCTATTACTAATACAGCAATACCTATAAATATAAGTGCAAATACATACGAAAAACTCTCATGCTGTTTAAGCTCACTGTCAAAACGCGCCAGTCCCTGTACTGATTTACGGTCTATGATTGCAGAATATTTATGGTTCAGTGCTTCTGCAACTGCATCCTCATGTGCAAGCGCACCACCATCTTTCGTCACAATATCCATCTCTGTGTGTGGAACTGGTATATCTATCGCATCATACGACATATATACAAATGCAATATTTTCTATGTAAACATCGGCATCGCCATCAGCCTGACGGTACTCATATTCACACGATTCGATAAGACCTTTTACCTTTTTGGTAAATGTCCCGCCTGCATATTTAACCGTAAAATCATCTCCGACTTTGATGCCTCGTTTCTGTGCAAATGCGTCTGTAAGCCATACACTATCCTTATCAGACGGATTGAATTCCTCCCCTGAAATCCTGTATGCTTTATTGACAGTATTCTCATCAGCCAGATAGATATCCACCTGTGCATCACCACAATCCGGAGCACTTCCGCTTAACTTCGTACGAAGCTGTGCATCTTCTACAAATGATAAATTTCTTATGTCTTCTAACTGTTCTTTACTGAAACTTTCGCCATACACCCACAGATCTGCGGTATTACATTCTTTATGGAATACTTTTCTTGCATTCTCCTCACTTAACACATGTCCTTCAAATGTTACATACATTGCCATTGCAAGCATTGCGAGAATGAATACCGAAAAGAACTGTCCAAAGTTATGCTTCATGTCACGAAACATTTTTCTTGCAAGCATTACCACTCCACCTCCTTAACAGAAAGTGGATTCTCGTTCCTGTAAATCTCACGAATCTTACCGTTTTTCATACGGATTACTTTGTCAGCGCATTTTGCTATGTCAGCATTATGCGTTACCAGAATAACTGTGCGTTTTTCTTCTTTACAGAGCTTCTGCAGCAGTTCAAGAACAATTACACCTGTCTCTGAATCAAGTGCGCCTGTCGGCTCGTCACCGAGAAGAATCTTTGGATTCTTTGCAAGTGCCCGCGCAATTGAGACACGCTGCTGTTCTCCGCCTGACATCTGGGCTGGAAATTTATTTCTGCACTCACCAAGTCCCACCAGCTTCAAAAGCTCATCCGCATCCCTTGCACCCTTCACAATACTTTTAACCAGCGCGATATTCTCATAAGAAGTAAGACTTGGAATCAGGTTGTAAAACTGGAAAATAAAGCCGATTTTCTCTGCACGGTAATTACCAAGCTGCTTGTCATTCATGCCAGATATGTCTGCTCCATCTACAATTACACTTCCGCTTGTTGGCACATCCATCCCTCCAAGCATATTAAGTACAGTCGATTTTCCCGCTCCTGACTGACCGAGAATCACGACAAACTCCCCTTCTTCTATTCCAAAACTCACATTATCGACAGCCTTAAAAGCTGCCTCTTTGCTTCCATATTCCTTCACAACATCCTTAAACTCTACAATCATATTCTATTCCTTTCGCCAGAAGTAATTTCATGTATCTATCATATGTTAGTTCTTTCTAACTATATTACATCTTTTTCTGGCGAAAATAAATACTAACTTAAAAAATTATAAAAAGTTCTTGGCCGATTGTAACAACTATAAAACAAGAAAAAATGTGGATAATCAATTTAAAAAAAGCATATACAGAATACAATAAACAATGCATCTGTATATGCGATTTAGTTATCCACATTTTCCGTTAGAGATTGTAAATACAGTCTTATACTTTTCAGAAATAATCAAGTCATCTGCTCTGTTATTTCTTCTTAAAGTCTGCAACCTTAAATCTTCGTATCATTTCACGCAGATTCTCTGCTTCGCTGCTCATCTGCTCGCTAGCTGCTGCACATTCCTGTGATGTTGCTGAATTCGTCTGTACAACATCATTAATCTGCTCAATTCCTTCATTAACCTGCTGGATTTCTACCGTCTGCTGCTCTAATGTATCAGCAATATCAGCAACTTCCTCTGTAATCATCTTAGAATTACCAGCAACATCTTCTAACTGTGTTGCAGTCTCATCTGCAATCGTCATACCCTTCTTAACAGCCCTTACCGATGTTTCAATAAGTACAGCAGATTCCTTTGCTGCCTTAGCACTCTGGTCTGCTAAAAGATTTACCTGATTGGCTACAACTGCAAAGCCTTTTCCGGCCTCTCCTGCCCTCGCTGCTTCTATAGATGCATTCAAGGCAAGCAGATTAGTCTGTGAGGCAATTTCATTAATTGTTGAAATAATCTTGTCAATCTCTTCTGATGCCTCATTAATATCTTTCATAGAGGCAACCATTTCCTGCATCTTACTGTTGCTCTCAGAAATAGCTTCTCCAAGGTTTCCAACTCTGTTGCTGATTTGCTTTGCAGACTGTGAATTTCTTTCTACCTGCTCCGCAACACCTTCAACAGTTGCTGTAAGCTCCTCTACAACAGACGCCTGATTCGTTGCTCCATCTGCCAATTCATTAGAGCTTGAAGCAACCTGCTCTGCTGCACTTGATACTTCATCTGAAACTCTCTGGATTCCTTTAATAGTTTCTGCCATGCTTTCCTCAAACAACATGAAAGAATTCAGTATTCCGACAAAATCACCCTTCCACTCTACTTCCGGTTTGACATCGAAATTGCCTTCTGCAAACAATTTCATTACACGGTCTATATCATCTACATAGCTTCCAAGAATAGCAATAGAGTTACGCAGGCTGTGTGCCAGTCTGCCAAGCTCATCATCAGACTTATAGTCTAATGTGCTGTGTAGATTTCCCTTCATCAGTTCATCTGCAGTATTTTCTACTGACTTTAATGGTGCAATAATCGTTGCCAGCACTTTCTTACTTATCCTCTTTGCCAGTACCCACGCAGTCGATAGACAGACAATAATACATACAACTCCTGCAACCGCAAATATAAATGTAACTATAGCTGCCTTACGGCTCTCCTTATCTGCAATATCATCTAAGCTTATTGCTTTTTCAACAACCTTATTCAATGCAGGAGTACATTTATTAAGAATTTCTTCAGTTGCTTTATCCTTGTTTCCTTTTTTAATATTTTCTATAATCGAATAACCTATGTTTCCCCACTGAGAAAGATAAGATGAATATTCATTATAATCTGCCTCCGAAACAACCCCGCTTTTCTTTATAATCTGAAGCTGGGAATCAACATCCGTAAGCAATTTTTCTACTGTAAGTTCATAGTCATTATAAGAAGATGTATCATTATTTAATGCCATTTCTCTTATATTTCTTGCAGCAGCATTAACATTTATTCTGCACATTTTAACCGCCTTATCTGCAGCCGAAACATTTTCTGCATAGTTAAACATATTAGCAAATAACACACCTATAACTATTATAGAAAACAGCCCGGAAACCAGCATCATAATGATAACTTTTCTGTAGCCATAATTTATCCTTTCCTGCAAATGCATATCTTCCAATTTCTTTTTCATCATATTTATATGTGGTGTCATAGATTGTTATTTCCTTTCTTTAATTGTTATATTTATTTCAAATGTTTTATAACAAAATATATTTTTTTAGTCAACAGTTTTCAGACACTATTTTTATATTCTATTTTTTTACAAAAGTTTCACCCTCCCCATAAGTTTTTAGTACTTTTTTCATATTTTTCTATATTCAAACCACTTTTGGTAGTATGTATTGCATACAAAAATAATATCGTTATTAAGCACGCTGCTAAGCCTGATGGGTTGTATCTTCTTTGAATTTGTAATCTTCAACTTTTAAAATGCCTGATAATTCAAAAAAGATATCCTTTTGTGATTTTCCCTGAATAGTTTTGTCCATAGACAACCTCCTTTTCTAGCCTTTGGCTTAATATTTTTCTATATAATCAGCATGGATTTAAGCAATAAAAAAAGCACGGAAAATCCGTGCTAATACATGCTGAATAAATAGCTCCTGATTTGTATGTCACAAGTCCATACAAATGACAAATTCTCAACAAGAGAATAAATAGGAATTACTGATATAATATGAAGTTATCATGGGTATAAACTAAACGCAAGAATATAATGATATTTTAGTATGATACATAATAAATGTATTAATTGATGTTTCTCATATACATAGTCTTGCGTCCGACTCCGGTTTTAATAATAGCTCCTTCTTCTACAAGTTTTTTAGTGCAGATTTAACAGAGGAACTGCTAAGGCTAGGACATGAAAGTAAGGCATCCTGTTTTGAAAACTTTCCAAGCGTATTTTCTGTGAATGACTTTACAATGTCGTAAGCACTGGTCTTCTTTCCAGTTTTTGTTGCGTGTTTCTCCCAAACGTTACATCTTTCTCCCAATTATAATATATTTTGGGAGAAAAACAAAAGAAACGGGAGTAACATTTTACTATCTTATATATTTTCCTCTTAAATTTGATTTATTTATTGTCTTCATTATTCTGTTCATGAAAGTTGAAGATACACCATTTTTGGAGGGGCATTCAACAGCAATGCAGAGCAAGGGAAACTCTGAAAAGAATGATTCCTTATTCCCTTTTACTCCCTTTGCACTAAAACCCAAGTGCTCTGCTGCTTTAATTACACCATATGCATTAGTTCCCTGTTTATCTGTTCCTGCAACTTCACGAATCTTGGTAATACCTATCTTGTAACCATTCTGTTTACAAATGGTCGCAAGACATGCGACACCACAATCAGTAATGTCGTGCTGTTTTATACAATAATATCTCATCATTTCCTCTATTTTCTATTTTTATAACAACGCATCATCCTATTACTAACATTAGCCAAGCCATAAAAATACTCAACACTAAATTTACAATAACAAATATACTAGTGTATTTCTCTTGGTATCGTTTTAAATCACTAATTTTCTCTTTCTCTCGATCAGTCATTCTCCATGTTGCTGGAAATAACGCTGCAATTGAAAAAATTATAAATAATAAAATTGCAACAAAGGACAAAGTAATTACTACACCCATATCTCCATCACAAAAAAGTCCTTTATATATACTAGATGCCAGAATCAATACAAAACATACAATTTCTAAGCATTTTTGCCAAATATTAAACTTGCCTTCCATTTTTATCACCTCCTTTTTTCTAGTGTACCACATAAATATTACTAACACCATATCATTTTTTATCAATAATTTAGTCTAGTTGAACGATACACCATTTTTGGAGGGGCATTCAACCACTATATTTAGTGCAATGTTTTATTTATTTTCTAAACATAGATAAGTGCTCTGTTACAAATCATATTTTTGCATAATATGACTATTTGTTCCAACTATTTTTTCTTGATAATCCGGTTCACCCGTCACCAAATATATATTATTATATTGCTTCTCTGTTAAGCGTAAAAGTCTCACCGTTCCGGTTTTAGGTGCATATTCTTCTATTCGTCTGAAATGTTTTTCGGATGCTTTCCGGTTTTGCACTATCCGCATATACACTTCCGGTGCAATTCGCAAATAGCCATCTTTATGTAAAAACTTTTTAAGCTTTGTATACTCTGTTTTGGTTCCCCATTTCTCTGTCGGACTAAGAATAAAAGTAATCTCATTCCGTAATCCCCTCCATACTTTCAAAATGTACTTGTCCATATAATAAATCCTCCAGTATAATATATTCGCACATACGTCACAGTTCTCCGATTGCCACATTCTGTTATATCTTGTTATCAGATTTTCTTGCCCTTGTGTTTACCCTTATCAGCTTCCAAGGGAAGAATAAAACAGTGTGAAATCGTATAATAAGTTAAGGTGAGCATTTTGCGATAAATCCTTTATTTTCAAGGCTTTTGGAGGATTTTATTAAAACCCTGTGGGGGTTAATAACCACTTATAAAATTGTGGTTTTCAAATTTAGATTTGCCGGAACCACAGGCTGGAGAAAAAACACTGCCGGATGGAGCGTTAGATGTTACATTAAAAGATGTGCACTTTTCTTATGAAGAGGACAGAGAGATTTTAAAAGGAATAGGCTTAAATCTTCCGGCAGGAAGTTTTGTATCACTGGTTGGTGAATCCGGATGTGGTAAGAGTACGATTGCCGGAATCCTTGCAGCAAAGAACCGGGGATATAACGGAGAAATCATCATCGGTGGCGTACCGCTTAATGAAGTGAATGAAACCAATCTGATGCAGAGGGTTGTTCTGGTTCGCCATAACAGCTACCTGTTCAAAGGTACAGTAGAAGAAAATCTGAAGATGGCAAAACCGGACGCAACGAAAGAAGAGATGGAAGCTGTCCTTCAGAAAGTGAATCTCTTAGGGTTCTTACAAACACAGGATGGCTTGCAGACACAGTTGTTGGAAAAAGCAAGCAACCTGTCCGGCGGTCAGTGTCAGAGACTGGTAATTGCCAGAGCATTGCTTCGGACAGACAGTGCGGTTTATATTTTTGATGAAGCTGCATCCAATATCGATGTAGAAAGTGAAGAACTAATCATGAATGTGATTCACGAACTGGCAAAGACAAAGACGGTACTTCTGATCTCCCACAGACTGGCAAATGTCGTGAAGTCTGACAAGATCTATTTCTTAAAAGACGGAGAAATCAAAGAAAGCGGAAAGCATGACGAACTGATGAGCCAGAATGGTGCGTACAGACATCTGTATGAAAGCCAGATGGCACTGGAAAACTATGGAAAAGGAGGAATGGCATAATGAGTGAAAATACGAATACAACAAAACGCAGAAGTGCCATCCAGATCATGGGAAGTCTGATTGGTCTGGTAAAACCCTTGCTCCATATCATGCTGGCAGCAATCATCCTTGGAACATTGGGTTATTTATGTGCAATCTTCCTGACGATACTGGCAGGACAGGTTATCATGCATGGTCTTCTGACAGGAGTAGCCGGAATGATTGTTCCGGTGGACAATATGTGGCGGGTATTTACTCCAGTAAAAACGATTATTACAGTCATGATCGTAATTGCAGTGCTTCGTGGAATCCTGCATTATGTGGAACAGTATTGTAATCATTTTATCGCATTTAAGTTGTTGGCAATCATCCGTCACAAAGTGTTTGCGGCACTGAGAAAGCTCTGCCCTGCAAAATTGGAAGGACGGGATAAGGGAAATCTGATCTCGATTATTACAACCGATATCGAATTACTGGAAGTGTTCTATGCACATACCATTTCTCCGATTGCGATTGCAACGCTGACCTCAATTATTATGGTGATTTTTATCGGAAGATATCACTGGCTGGCAGGAGTGATTGCTCTGGTAGCTTATCTGATTGTCGGTGTTGTCATCCCGATGTGGAATGGAAAACGTGGAAGCCAGAAGGGAATGGAATTTCGGACAAACTTCGGAGAACTGAACAGTTTTGTTCTGGATTCTTTACGTGGACTGGACGAGACCATCCAGTACGGACAGGGTGAAAAGAGAAAAGAGCAGATGTCTGAGCATTCCAAAAATCTTGCAGGAATGCAGGAGTCATTAAGCAAAATGGAAGGCTCACAGCGTTCATTTACGAACATGGTTATCCTGCTTGCATCTTTTGGAATGCTTGCACTGACGATCTGGCTGTACGACAAAGGTGCGATGGGATTCGAGGGAATCTTAACCTGCACCATCGCAATGATGGGTTCTTTCGGACCGGTAGTAGCATTATCAAGCCTTTCCAATAACCTGAACCAGACACTGGCAAGTGGTGAGCGTGTTCTTTCTCTTCTGGAAGAGACACCGCTTGTGGAAGAAATTCCGGGTGACGTGGAAACTTCCGGTGCAGAGAGCATGGAACATGAATTTACAGGAGCAGAGGCAGAGCATGTAACATTTGCTTATGATAATGAGGTTATTTTAGATAACTATTCACTGAAATTACAGCCGGGTAAAATCACAGGGATTCATGGTGCGAGCGGCTCCGGAAAATCTACGCTCTTAAAACTGCTGATGCGGTTCTGGGATGTGCAGGATGGAAGTGTATCGGTAGACGGTACAGATGTCCGCAAGATTCCGACCAAGCATTTGAGAGATATGGAAAGTTATGTCACACAGGAAACGCACCTGTTCCATGATTCGATTGCAAACAATATCGCAATCGCAAAGCCGGGAGCATCCAGAGAAGAGATTATGGAAGCTGCAAAGAAAGCGTCTATCCACGATTTCATAATGACACTTCCGAAAGGATATGATACAGAAGTCGGAGAACTGGGTGATACGCTGTCCGGTGGTGAAAAACAGAGAATCGGAATTGCAAGAGCATTTCTCCATGAATGCCCTCTGATCCTGCTCGATGAGCCTACATCGAACCTCGACTCTTTAAACGAGGGAATCATTTTAAAATCATTGAAAGAATCGGCCAAGAAGAAAACGGTTGTCCTGGTATCCCACAGAGTATCCACAATGAACGTGGCCGATGTAGTATATGAAATGGAGAACGGCAGAATTTCTTAATAAATTCTTAGAACTGATAGGGTATCTCCAGAAACTGCAAATCATGATGCATGCCGGATGGAACATACAATCAGCGAAGAATCTTTCCAGAAGATTCAGGAACTGGTGAAGAAGATAAAAAAGAAGATTCATCAAAGGAACAAATGGAAAAACAATGGCAATGCCATTAAGTCAGTTGTTCGAAGTTTTGTTCGATAGCTCAGTTGTTGTCAAATATCCGATATTTTGAACTCAAAAAGCCAAAAACAGGTATGCCAAAAAGACAGATGCTGTCCATCTGCCAAAAAGAAGGATATTCAGTTGCAGAACTTACCGATATCCAAAATGAATTGCGCTGATTCCACGGAGAGGCCGTTGAAACTGCCGGAACCTGTCTTTCACTGCGTGGACATATTTCATCATCAGCCGGATAATATCGATGTGCCTTCCAGAATCCCTGCGCATGAAGAACTTTCTGGCTGTTTTTAATGCTGAAGAAAAGTCAAGTTCATAGAGATACTTGTTGCTGCCATCCCGTTTCTTTTTCAGGTTTTCTTCTGCCGCTTCGTTTGCGATAAAAATGCCGAAATTGCATTGGAACAATTGGTGCCTGACACAATAAACTTGCAATAGGCTGCTTTTTTCTGTTGAGCAAGAAGTATCTTTTAATTCATATTTAGGTGGTTTGTCAATAGCAATAATATTTAATGCATAATCTGATTTAAGAGTGAATTTCAAATTTTAGATTTTCAATAATCATGGGATAAAAATAACAGGGAGGATTATAGTTTTCGGAATAAAGCCGATATATAATATTAGAAACAATAAATAATAAAGAACGGATTCAGAGAAGGAGGACAAAGGATATGTCAATGAATGTGAATACAACGGGTACTGTTTATGGAAGTTATCAGAATACCTACAAGGCAGGTACAGTAGATAAGAAAAAAGAAACAGCGAAAACAACAGAAAATGATAAGGTCAAGAAAAATGTGACAGAAAGTATAGCCGAAAAAAATCTAAGTAAAGAGGCACAAAAAATGCTTAAAGATATGCGTGGCTCAAGAACAGATATGGACTTTATGGTTGCAGATTTTGAAAATGGTGATAATGCTAAAGATATTTTAGCACAAAGTGATAAAGAGTTTACGGTTATTTTCTCAAAGGAAGAAATGGAGAAGATGGCATCCGATCCCAAATATTATGCTGAAAAGATGCATAGTATTGAAGGTGCTTTGCGTATGTCGGATGAAATCAATGCTCAGTTTGGATTTGAAAGAGCATTTGGTAAGACAAACGGAATAGAAAACAGTGCAGATACTGATACAAAAATAACAAAGTTTGGTATTTCTTTTAATAGTGATGGAACTACAACATTCTTTGCTCAATTAGAAAAAACATCAGCTAGTCAGAAAGAATATCTTGAAAAAATTCAGGAAAAGAAAGCTGCGGAGAAGAAAGAGGCGAAGAAAAAGGAACAATTAAAGCAAATTGAAGTAAAAAAAGCTACTGTTCAAGCAAATTCAAAAGATGAACTTTTGGATAAAATTAAAAATATTGAATGGAATTCTATCAAACCAGAGGATAATAAAATCGGTGGAAGATTTGATTTTTCAATTTAGTATATTTAGATGGGGATGATTACATAAAGTATGGAGGTAGATTCATTATGAGAAAACGTTTTTTTTCTATTATTGTATGTGTTGTCATGCTTTTTACAATGAATGTCACAGCTTTTGCGGCAGAAACTCAGGAAAATTATTCGGAGACGGAGAAAACAATGACATTTGAAATAACTCCGACAGCATTAACTTCTGGATCATCACGACATTCTGTTGGAATGTTAAATTCCTTTTTTGGAACAAATGATACAGTGGCAACTTCCGCTCTTGGTTCTTTTACAATCAGCAGCACATCTGTTCCGTCAGGCTCCACAATCAGTAAAATAGTGGTTACATCCACAAAAAGTAGTGGAAGTAGTGGAAACATCGAATTATTTGTTGCTAAAGATGAGGATAATGGAGATGGCACATTTGACAGATATACAGACAGCAAAAGTTGGAATAGTTCTCTTACTTTTGCAGATTTTGGCAATTATAATTTAAGCCCTGTTGGAAATTATTATGTTCAATTTGAATCTACAAGGTATTCAACGGGAACTGTTGCAGCAGCAACATTAAAAAATATTTATGTCACAGTATACTATCATTAAAATTTTATAATCCCCATTCTAAACAAGCAAAGATGTTGTTATTCAGTTAGCAGCATCTTTGCTTTTAATTGTATAATTGATATGACTATTGAGTTAGAATGACATTGATAGCGATAGAAAGCTATATATTACAGAAGCAGACTTTGATAAAAAAGCATTTGAGAGATTATATAAATTGAATATTATATAATCAGAGGTATATAGAACATGCACAGAGACACTATATTTCAATATGAAACAATGGTGCCTGACACAATAAAAACGCATAGCCAAACTTCGCTCGGTATAACTGCCTGATTGTGTCGAAATTCGTATTTTATCAATTATATCTGATAAAACTGGATTTGCGGTATTGAAAATCAGTTATAGCCGTGGTACCATATAGACAGTTTCAGAAGGGAGGCTGGTCTACATGATTAAACGAGAAATTTATATGAGCCGTATCCGTCCTTTTATCGGAAATGAGCTGATAAAGGTTCTGACAGGGATTCGCCGTAGTGGAAAATCTGTCATGCTGAGCCTGATCCAAGAGGAACTTGCCCAAAACGGGGTCCAACCAGAACAGTTTATTTCCCTGAATTTTGAGAACATGAGCAATGCACACCTTTGTACGGCTGTTGCATTGCATGATGAAATCCTTCGCAGAACAAAAGAAATCAGCGGCAAGGTTTATCTGTTCTTCGACGAAATCCAAGAGGTGGCTGATTGGGAAAAATGTATCAACTCTTTCCGGGTGGAGCTGGATTGTGATATATACATTACCGGTTCCAACGCCAAGCTGCTTTCCGGTGAGCTTGCCACTTATCTTGCCGGACGGTATGTGGAGTTCGTGATTTACCCGTTTTCATTCAGAGAGTTTATGGAGCTGTATCACACCGTTTACGAAGGTGCAGACGAAAGACAATGCTTTACAAAATATCTGACGCTGGGAGGAATGCCCTATTTGAGCAACCTTCGCTACGACGATGCCGCCAGTCGTCAGTATTTGCGGGACTTGTTCAACTCCGTAGAGCTGAAAGATATTATCAAGCGAAACAATATCCGTGATGTGGATATGCTGGAGAGAATTATTGCTTATATAACTTCCAACATCGGCACTACCTTTTCTTCCACAGCCATTTCCAAGTATCTGAAAAGTGAAGGGCGCTCCGTTTCACCAGAAACGGTACTGAACTACATCAAAGCCTGCACGGACGCATTCCTGTTTTATCAGGTGAAGCGCCAAGACCTCCAGGGAAAGAAAATCCTGACCGTCAACGAGAAATACTATGTTGCAGATCATGGTGTCCGGGAAGCCGTGTACGGTGGCAACATGAAGGACATTAACCTTGTCCTTGAAAATGTTGTCTACATGGAGCTGCTGCGCCGTGGTTATTCTGTGACTGTTGGGAAAGTCTCTGACAAGGAGATTGACTTCGTATGTGAAGATCATGGGAAAAAGCTGTATGTTCAGGTTTCCTATCTACTTGCCTCGGAGGAAACCATCCAGCGTGAGTTTGGGGCGTTTGCCGGTGTTCGTGACAATTTCCCGAAATACGTTGTAACGATGGACGAACTGGATATGAGCCGAGATGGAATCAAACACCGCAATATTCGTGACTTCCTGCTGGCAGAGGAATGGAACTGAAATGTTCTTCTTTCACCAGAAGATATGCAGAAGTTCTTCCAATGCCGAGAATGAAAAAACAATGGTGCCTGACACAATAAATATTATGATATGTCTGTATTTAACCGCTGTATAGAAACCGGGAATGTTCTCTTAATACTGGAATGTTGGCAGGATGTCCACCCGGCGCTTGTCAGTATCCCAGTGAAATGGGAATACAGCTCGCCGTATGGACTTTTGTATGCTCTGAATCCGCCGGATGATGTTATGCAGTTTGAAAACAATGGTGCCTGACACAATAAATATTGTATAAATGTCAATGCTGTTGTGGTACATGTTGTATTCTGCGTAAATGGTATTCATGTTGTGTCTCCTTTAAACCAATAAAAATATAGAAGCATTTCAATCAGTTCACAATGTCACTTTTATTTTGTGTTATACTGTTTTATATAATTTTCTTGCCCTTGTTTTTGCCCTTATCAGAGTTCGTAAACACTGGTGGGACGATATAACGCAAGGGAAACAATAAGGGAAAGCTCACCTGCGATAAACTTTGTGTTTTCAAGGGATTGAGAGATATTTGATAATAAAATATAACAGTTATTAAATCCCTTGGAATATATGAAATCTCAATTCCAGTTTATCAGTATCAAAAATAGAATATGAACAACAAAAAACATCGTAGCAATACGGTGTTTTTTGTTACCCAAAACCCACAATTCAATACATAACCACAGGTTAGTGCAAATATCTTATGTGATTTTTTGAAAGGCTTAGAAAGGGATATTTACCCCGTTTTTCGCCCCGAAAAATGACACAAACAAAGCTTAATGTATCTTTCCTGTGGTTTTTATTTTCAGACAGAAAGGTGGATTGATATGCCAAGAATGAGCAAAAAACGGAAAAAAGAATGGGCATTGTTTCTGAATGACAGAAACCGCATTACCTACAACGAGCTTTACAGAAAATGCAGGAATGACTGTAAGCAGAGTTTCCGCTGTATTGTGGTGCTTTGCCCGAAATATTTATCGAAAAGGAGAACAAAGAAAAATGATTGAAAATGAAATGACTGTCAGCGTGCCTCTTGAAGTTGTCAAGGCGAGTGAAATCGAGCCGAAAGAAGTGAAATGGCTGTGGTATCCGTATATTCCGTTCGGCAAGGTTACGCTGTTGCAGGGCGATCCCGGCGATGGAAAAAGCAAGTTAATGCTTTCCATTGCCGCCCTGCTCTCTAAGGGAGAGCCTCTCCCCTTTACCGATGAAGAAACAGAGCCTATGACTATCATCTATCAGACAACGGAAGATGACGCAGATGATACGGTAGTACCTCGTTTTAATTCTGCTGGTGGGAACGGAGAAAATCTTATCTTTATTAGGGAAGATGAAAAATCATTGACCTTTGGTGATAACCGCATTGCTGAAGCAATCGAAAAGTATCACGCAAAACTTTTAATTCTTGACCCGATGAGTTCCTATATCGGAGAGAACTGTTCGATGAACAATGCCAACGAAACAAGGGCAGAGTTTAATCACTTGATTGCAGTTGCAAAGAATACTGGCTGTGCCATTGTGATTATCGCTCATATGAACAAGATGAGGGATACCAATCCCCTTTACCGCACCAACGGTTCGATTGACATTGCGGGTGCTGCAAGAAGTATTCTTGCAATCACACGCACACCGAACAAGGAAGTCCCTGCGGAAAGATATTTGGTGCAGGTAAAATCCAACCTTGCCCCGACAGGCTCTGCCATTCTGTTTGAAGTATCTGAGAAAGGTGTGGACTTTATTTCCGAAATGGAAATGACAGCGGAAGAAGCGTTCCAATCCCTCGCCCCGAAAATCGGCAGACCCAACGATAAGGAAGTCAAGGCGAAAGCATTTCTGATGGAAATGCTGAAAGACGGAGAAATGCTTTCTTCAGATTGTGAAGAAAAACTTGAAGCCGCAGGGTTCAAGAAATCGACCATCAAAAAGGCAAAGAAAAACGCAGGAGTTATCTCAACGAAGAAAGGTTTTCTGTGGTATTGGTCTTTGCCGATGGGCGATATACCGAGAGAATAAAAAAAGATTGTCTGCTGATGGGACAGTCTGTTTTTATGATTGAGGTATCAAAGGAGGTCAAGGGGGAACACCCTTGCCCACGACATCTTTGCAGACGAAGTCTGAAAGTGTCATAGTGGGTTACACACATTCAAAGAATGTTGTGTAATGGCTTCGCCCTGCCGAGAAAGGAGAGCAAAAATGGCGAAAAACAACAAGGCGGATATGAGTTGTGCAAGGGTTAAAAAGTACACCGCTTCTGATGTGAGCAAGGCAGAAAGGCACAACGAACGCAAGAATGAAACCTATGAAAATATGAATGTGATTGAGGAACGCATACCCTATAATGTGCATTTCAAAAAGCCTTTTGCCCCGACCTATATGGAACAATTAAAGCAGATGGAAACTGACGGTATGGTGTCGTTTCGAGGGCTGAGGAAAGACGCAACGCTGTTCAATGAGATTGTGATTGATGTGAACACAATGTACTTCGAGCGTAACGGCGGCTACGAATATGCAAAGCAGTTTTACGAAGAAGCATTCCATTTTATCGAGGAAAAATTCGGTGCTGATAATGTCATATCGGCTGTTATGCACGCTGATGAAATCAATGTAGCGGCAACCGAGGAACTTGGAAAAGAGGTTTACCACTATCATCTTCACGCTATGGTTTTGCCTGTGGTGGAGAAAGAAATCCTATGGAGCAAGCGTTGCAAAGATGAAAAACTGCGAGGAACGGTTAAGGAAGTTGTTCATCAAATCAGCCATTCAAAGAAATGGAAATCGGATATTCCGCTGACCGACGAAAAAGGCAATCCGCTTCTCAGAAAGAACGGAAAACCGATGTTCCGAGCTTCATACAGTATTCTGCAAGATGAATTGTTTAACCATATGACGGAGCAAGGCTTCAAAGGCTTTCAGCGTGGCGAATACGGAAGTACAGCAGAACACCTGACTTCCCTGCAATATCAAATCAAGCAGGACAAGGAACGCTTGGAGAAGTTGCAGAAGCGCATTCAGCGTGAACAGATAAAATATGAGCCTGCCCGTAATGTTTCTAAAACCTATAACGAGATTGACCGTATGGGGCAGAAAACAATCACAGGTAAAATGGCAATCTCCAAAGAGGATTATTCTGAGCTTACTGCCCTTGCCAAAGAGGGCATTACAAGTCGTGCGGAAATTAGCGAATTAGAACAGAGTGCCAACTATTACCGACAGAAATATTTTGACTGTGCAAACGCACTCGAAAGAATGAAAACTAAATACAACGAACTGAAAGAAAAGTGCAGACCTTTTCTTCAAGCGTTGGAGCATTTCCCCGAAGTTGCTAAACTTTTTACCGAAAAAGTGAAGCAACTTTTTTCTTTTAAGGAAGCACAGGAACGAGCCGAAAAAGAAGCAAGGGAAAAAGAACGACAGGAGCGTATCAAGGCTCGAAGAAACAAGCGTGGTATGGAAAGATAACCATTTCCATTATACTCACGACTTAATGACTTCTTGATATATTGAAAATCTGCGGTTACTGGGTGCTCTAATGTGAATGCCCAGCAATCAAATTTTATGAAAGAGAGGAACTGACTATATGAAAGAACAGAAATATTCTTATTCACAGCGAATTGGAAAGACAACATTCATCGTAAATGTAAAGCAGTCCGAAAGTGCCAAAAAGCCTTTGAATACGGTGTTTCAGGACATCTGCAAGCACGAGGTTTTGGGCGGCTTTTTTACGGACAAATCGTTTAATTTAGAAAATCCACAAAAAGTATCTTGACAAACTCGACCCCGAAGGAACCGGCTACCGTGCCAGAACCCGATTTGCCAAGTTCTTCAACCTTCCTGAACTGATGAATATGTTCAAGGAAGTAGCAGACATCAAGACTTCTGACCAGTTGAATCTCCCTGTTCCTGAAGCAAAGTTTGAGACTGTTGTGGTTCAGCCTTCTGAACATCAGCAGGACATGGTAGCAGAGCTTTCGGAACGAGCTGCGGCAGTCCATGCCGGTATCGTAGACCCGTCCGAGGACAATATGCTGAAGATTACCAGCGATGGTCGAAAGTTGGGTCTGGATCAGAGACTGATGAACCCATTGCTCCCCGATGACCCGGACAGCAAACTGAATGCCTGTGTGGGAAATGTTCTCCGTATCTGGCAGGACGGTCAGGCCGACAAGCTGACTCAGCTTGTATTCTGTGACCTCTCAACTCCGAAGAATGACGGTACGTTCAATGTCTACGATGACATTAAGACGAAGCTGATTGCAAATGGTGTGCCTGTGGAAGAAATCGCATTTATCCATGATGCGGATACCGAAGCGAAGAAAAAAGACCTCTTTGCAAAGGTTCGTACCGGTCAGGTGCGAGTGCTTCTTGGCAGTACGCAGAAAATGGGTGCAGGAACTAACGTCCAGGATAAACTGGTAGCAGTTCACCACTTGGATGTGGGTTGGCGTCCGTCCGATATGACCCAGAGAAACGGTCGTATTATCCGTCAGGGCAACCAGAACAAAGAGGTTCAGGTGTATCAGTATGTGACTGAGGGAACCTTCGACGCATATCTGTATCAGACCTTGGAGAATAAGCAGAAGTTCATTTCCCAGATTATGACCTCTAAATCGCCGGTTCGCTCCTGTGACGATGTGGACGAGCAGGCTCTGTCCTATGCGGAGATCAAGGCGCTGTGTGCCGGTAATCCTCTCATCAAGGAAAAGATGGACTTGGACATTGATGTTGCCCGTCTGAAGGTGCTGAAAGCTGACCACCAGAGTCAGCAGTACCGTATGGAAGATAAGCTCCTGAAATACTTTCCGGCTGAGATTGAAAAGCAGACAGGCTATATCCATGGCTTTGAAGCTGATATTAAGACCGTAGAAGCTCACCCGCAGATCTCCGAGGGGTTCTGTGGTATGGACATCCGTGGCAAGCACTATGCGGAAAAAGCAGATGCCGGTGAGTGGATTCTGGCAGCGTGTAAGGAAGTAAAAGGCTCTGACCCCGTTCCTTTGGGCAGTTACCGTGGATTCCAGATGGAGCTTTCTTTCGACAGTTTCCGACATGAGTACGACATCACCCTGAAAGGCTCTATGAGCCACCGTGTAGCCCTTGGCACCGATGCGAGGGGTAACATTACCCGTCTGGATAATGCCCTTGCAGGCATCACAGAAAGGCTGGAAAGAGCCAATGAACAGCTGACCAATCTCTATAATCAGCAGGAAGCGACCAAAGGTGAACTTGGAAAACCGTTCCCTCAGGAAGCAGAGCTGATGGCGAAAAGTCAGCGACTGGCAGAGCTTGATGCGGCTCTGAATATGGAGGATACGGTGGAAAGCCGTGCCGAAAAGAAAAGCACAGAGCGTCCTTCCGTTCTGGCTGATCTGAAATCTAAGGCAGAGCATATCCCGCCTGCAAAACGCTCTGAAGCACACGAGGAGGTGTTGTAATGGCAAAGCGAGACCAGGATGTTCATTTCCTTGCTTCCAAAGAGGAAGTCGAGAGAATTCATCAGAAGATGGACGAGCTTGGTATCCGCAGTATGGGGGCATATCTGAGAAAAATGGCTCTGGACGGCTACTGTATCAATCTGGATTTGCAGGATGTGAAAGCACTGGTTTCGCTTCTGCGAATCTGTTCCAACAATCTGAACCAGTACGCAAAACGAGCCAATGAAACCGGCAGCATCTACGAAGCTGACATTAAGGACTTGCAGGAACGTCTGGAAACCATCTGGGCGGATATGAAAGAAGTCCTTGTCAGGTTAGCATCAATCCAGTAATCTCCGGCAATCTGGCGGGAAGTCGTAGCTTCGGCTGCGGCTTTATATACCCAGCGACATCATTGAGAGTTTTCGCAAGTGGATGTACAATATAATTAGAAAGAAAGGAGATGTTCCTATGAAGATGATTTTGAAGGTATTTGCACTCCCTGTGTTGTTGATTATGAAAAGCGTTTGCATCCTGGGCAATCTGCTTTCCAATATTTCCTCGCATGTTATCGGGCTGTTGCTCCTGATCCTCGTCGGCTGCGGTATCTATTGTGTCGTTCAGGCAATGTGGACTTCGCTGGCAATCCTCGCAGTCATGGGTCTGGCAGCATTCCTCGCCCTGTTTGGTATTGTGTTCCTGACTGTTCAGGCTGAGACCGCAAGTGAAAGTCTTGGACAGTTCCTGCGCTCTTAAAATTGAAAATAAGCGAAGAGAAGTCACCGATAGGTGGCTTTTTCTTTTGGAAAGGATGTGATGTGAATGGCAGCAACAAGACTGATTGCGCTCCATGTGAATAAGGGTAAAACGGTCGCTCAATGTCTGGCTGATCGAACAGACTACTCGCAGAACGCAGCGAAAACCAATGACGGCGAATTTATCAGTTCCTATGAGTGCGATCCTAAGACTGTCGATGAAGAATTCCTTCTTTCCAAAAGGCAGTATCAGCACACCACCGGCAGACAGCAAAAGAACAATATCATAGCCTATCAGATTCGCCAGTCCTTCAAGCCCGGAGAAGTCACACCGGAGGAAGCAAATCAGGTTGGCTATGAAACAGCGATGAGATGGACGAAAGGCAAACACGCTTTTATTGTTGCCACTCACATCGACAAAGCCCACATACACAACCATATCATCTATAACTCTACTTCCCTGGATGCCAGTCGTAAGTTCAAGAATTTTTTCCTTTCCGGTCTGGCTGTTCAAAGGCTCAGTGATATGGTTTGTTTGGAGCATGGGCTGTCCATCATCACACCGAAACCTTATAGGGAGCGTCAGAAAAGAACTGTGTACCCCAAGAAGCGTACCCAGCGTGACGATCTTTGTGAAGCCATTGATGCGGTACTGAAACAAAAGCCAAAGGGTTTTGAGGATTTCATTCAGGCTCTGGCTGATATGGGTTTTGAGTTCAAGGATGGAAAGCAGCCCGCGTTCAAAGGAAAAGACCAGAAACGATTTATCCGTCTGCGTTCCCTGGGTGATGGGTACAGTAAAGAGGAACTGCAAGCGGTTATCTCCGGTAAGAGCCTGCACAGATCCAGAGGTGGTTCTGCCAATGCTCCCACAAAGAACCAGTTCCAGATGCTTATTGATGTCCAGGCAAAAATGGCTGAAGGGAAAACGGTCGGTTATGAGAAGTGGGCAAAGAAGTTCAATCGAAAAGAAGCTGCCCGTACCGTCATTCTTCTGAAAGAAAAAGGTCTGGGCAACTACGATGATTTGACTGCTCATATTGAAAAACTTTCCGCCCGTTTCGACGAGCTTTCTGATTCCATTAAAGCCGCAGAGAAACGAATCGTTGAGGTTCAGGCATTACAGCAGCATATAAAAAATTACCGTGATACAAGGCAAATCTATGTAGAGTATCGCAAGTCTGGATACAGCAAAAAGTTCTTTGAGGAACACCGTCAGGAAATAACAATTCATAAAGCGGCAAAGCAAGCCTTTGATGAAGCGCAAATCACGAAGCTCCCCTCCAAGCAATCGCTATATGAGGAATTTCACCGTCTGACTGTCCAGAAGAAACAGGATTACGCAGAGTACCGCAAGATTAGAAAAGAAAAAGAGGAATTGCTGATCGCCAAGCAAACGGTTGAGACAATTCTAAGCATCGACAAAAAGAAAGAGCAGGAACAGGAGAAGAAATCTGTCCGCTGACAAAGAAAGCCACGGCTGTTGCTCTGAAAATGGAGTAGCAGTCGTGGCTCTTTTTTGTTATTCATCTATGGGTGTTGCGCTCTCAGCCATCTTAATGATTTCGGAGTCGGGCATTTTACTTGGTGTGTATTCCAGAACATAACTGACTTCGGGATCAACTGTCCAGCACAGAAAAGCGGTGTCATCTTTTTTATAGAGTGCGCCGTGCCAGTCCTGAATCATCATTTCTTCGCAACTGTCCATCATATCAACGGGGAAAAGTACATTCAGGGCATCGGTGTTCAGCCCGGTAACGGATGATGGATCACCGGCTTCACCGTATGTAGTTTTCAAAATTCTATAATAGATGTTATTGTCCTTGTCGGTTTCGTGACCGTAGGTAAGAGTAGCGACAAGCTCCGTTTTGGAGATCTGCTGAATATCTTCACCCAGGACTTCTTCTGCGGCTTGCTCAAAGCGTTCCAGAAATTCTTCCGGGTCCATTTCTTTCTCTTTCTGTGGAACTACGGCGGTGACAATTCCAACAGCAACGATAATAATGGCAAAGACAATAAGTAGGATTTTCTTTTTGTTCATGTTCATCCTTCTTTGAAAAAGAGTGTGAGGGTCAACGGGTTACATCTGGTAAATTGATTATATTGGCATTTGCTTTCTTTGCGTATTGAAAGGTTTGGTAGGCTCCGCCTGAGTTGTGTTCCACACAAAAAACTACCAAGTCCGAACGGTTAACCATAGTACGATTTCTGGTTTGATGAGCCGACTTGAAATGCCTTTCTGCAGATTCGGCGCAGATCTCAATCTCGTCATAATATTCATGGAATGATTGTTCGTTGTTTCGATATTCTGCTGTTGCGTAAGGCAGTACCAGAACAAGTGCGCTGTTATCATCACGGACGGCTCGTTTACATCTGCGGATAGTTGAAGCGACAAGCTGATCAAACTCTCCATCACGACCAACAAAGAATTCAACATATTCTTTGGTTAAGAGAAGTTCCTGAATTATCGTTTCCAAGCGTTGCTCAATTACAAATATATTATCAATTTGCCTGTGACCAAAGAAGCTGACAGCATACAGATTCATAAAATCATCTCCTTTGGGAATACTTCGTAGTGGCATTACCAACTACAACGTTATATTCATAATCATATCATTAAAACTCGAGTAAATAAAGCGAAAATTCATTTTTTCCCTACCAACGATACCTTCCAATTCATACTACAATAATTGGAGGAAGGAGGGACAGGAATGGCCAATACGCAGTATGACGATTTCATTCGCAACAGGATTACCGAACTGCGAATATCAAAGAATATTTCTGAACACAAGATGAGTTTGGATTTGGACAAAAGTGGCTCGTACATTCGTGGAATCACCAGCGGATCGGCCTTGCCATCTCTCAAGGAGTTGTTCAATATTATCTCGTATTTCAATATGACACCGGCAGAGTTTTTTGCTCCGATGGATGATGCCGACACGCCATATCGTGAGTTGTGCGAGAAACTGAGAACCATGAATGAGGAAGATCTGGAAAAGGTCAAGACTTTCGTTGGTTGGATTGAAAAGAAAAATTGAATATCAAAATTGAAAGTTTTTAACCTGGACGCTTATTGAAGTCCAGGTTTTTTTCTTTTCATCAGAAGCGTTCAGAATGAATGCGTAGCCGGTATCGCAGATACCGTTCAAAGGGGATTGGGGATGCTGCCCCAACAAGCAAATTTGCGAAGATTGTACCGGAGGGAAAATCGAGAAAATGAGTGAACCTGTACAGGTTTACACTGCTTGCCAATTTGTGAACTTCAAAAGTTTCTTAAAATAATTGTTTCCCTCTGTCCAAAATTAGTACCCTCAATCGTTATTATAGTTAAACCATAAATAAGGAGAGGGTTCCAATGTTTTGTTAATATGGGTTCATAGATATTCCACACCATATGAATGAAAGGAGAACACGTTATGAAAAAGATTATTTGCTTGATGCTCGCCGTAATTATGGCTTTCTCCATGAGCGTTTCTGCGTTTGCGGCAGAAATTGATGCAAACGATGAAGTGTCGCTGATTGACAATTCCATTGAAGAAATTGATGCATTACTCATTGCCAGTTCCATGTTGAATGCTCCTGACATTGCAAATGATATTCTTGTATCGGGCGCAACTGAGAATGATGTGCTTCCGCTTTACAATGCATTTGGTGAGATCGTTGCCTATTACGTGTCTTTCGAGCCGACAGGCTATGCTGTTGTAAACAACAACATCGAAAATCCATCCGTGATTGAGTTTGGTGAGGGTGTAAATCAGCTTATTGATGACATTTTGAAAGTTGAAAGCAACCCACATATTATTTATAATAACCCCACAGAGGTTTACTCTGCCAATGTAAAAGCCAGAACTGTTAATGCAAGTTCTGACTTGTATGACTATTATCCTGTTTTGGAAGAAGCCAATTATGCCGCCGTTGCTCAATTGGCACAGCTTAGACAATTTGTTCAGTCTGATGCCAGTGTGTGTAGCGATGGTGATTACGGTTTTATTGATTGGGGAGATATGCCCTCCGGTACATATGATTGGGATATGGTTGCAAATGCAGCATCCACAGATTGGGCAACCACAGGTGAATTTAGTTCGATTGCAAAAAACCACTGTGGTGCCACTGCGGTTACAAATTTTGCATTGTACTTTGCAAATTGCGGTTATTCAAATCTGAAAATCAATTCTTCTGTCTATGATACATTTGTTGCTGTTCACAAGATTGTTGGCAATGGTCCGGTTATGACTATTGCCGATGAAGCAAAAGAATATTTCACTGATCGTGGTTATACGTTAAAGACTAGTTCTGTTGGTAGTTTCTCTGGTATTCAGACTGCAATCGGAAATGATCGTCCTTGTGGTATCCTATTAGCAAATGCTATTGTTGATTGGCATTGGGTGATTTGTGTAGGTTATCGAGCATATAATTCTGGCGGTAGTTATATGAGAGTTGTAGATGGTTGGAATGATACGACACTTAAATTCTATCTTTGCAATTCTGGTTCTACTTGGATTTCCGCAACACAGTATTGGGTGGCTTGACCGACCGAATATTTTACTGCTTAGAGATAAGGAATTATGAAAAAAGGAGGTGAGGAGTGATGAAAAAATTTTTTAGCATGCTTGTAATGGTGTTACTGATGATTTCATTAGCAGGTTGTTCAAAAAGTATGAATTACGTCATAGGGAATGAACCATCATTCGTTGGAACAGTTGAGGTAGTAACGGATGAATATGTTCTGGTCAATGTCAATGACGATGATGCAATATATTCTGACCATCCAAATATCCAAGTATCGTTAGATGTGGAACTTAAGGACAGTTATTTGGATTTATCGAGTGGCGACGAAATTGTTGTATATTACGACGGAAGCATAATCGATGAAAAAGCGGAAACTGTGTATGCGATTACATTAAGAACACCTGCGAATCGTGAAACACAGTAGTGCTTATAGTAGAAGATAGAATAAAGCTGGCAGTTTCAAAACTGCCAGCTTTATTTTTGTCAATTTTTAGATTATTTCCAGGATAGGATTATCAGCGTTCGTTCCACGTTATTCGTGGCTCACAGAAAGGCAAACCATATTCCGTCTGGTAAGTTACTTTGTTTCCTACATATTGGAACCTCCCATTCTCTAATGGACGTACAGTAACTTCATGCGCAAATAGACAGTCCGTCTTCAGATCTGTTGACAACATGGCAACTGTTAAGGTAAGAGTTCCATCAGAATTGATTTTATATTCAGTTATAACTCACCAAAATCTAAAATAAAATTACAAACAATTTTCTATTCAAAAGTGTTTGAATTTATCCCAACAAATTCACGGTTTTTAAAATACCCGATTTCTAATTCTAGAGGCAGGTTTTTTCTAATACAATCGTATCCATTGCCTAAAAACGAACAATTATGTGCATCTGACCCTAACACAACTTTTTTTCCGCCTAACTCAATATATTTTTTTATAATATTATATGATGGCAATGGTTCTGTACAGTCATTAGAAATTGAAGAGGTATTAATCTCTAATAAAATCTCTTTCTTTATCATTAGCTCAAGGATTGAATTAATTGTTTTTTCAGGAATTTCCCAACTATCAAAATACCTTCGAGGAAAATCTAAGTGGGCCATGGCTTGAAAAGAGTACGAAGAGATACTTTGAAGCATTAAATCGTAATATTCAAAAATTGCTTGATTCTCTGGTAAGTTTTTTGCACCAGGAAAAACGGAGTTATTACAATGATGTAGCAATCAGTTGAACCATATAAAGAAAGCAGAACAAAAAAAGGTTGATGATCACTTTGGATGGTTGTAGGGGTTACTTCAATGTTTAAGCCTTTGATATCGCCCTTTTTTTGTATATGTAAATTGTTTCTTTCCCATTTTATAGATACTCCCATTGCCAATAGAATATCTATCTCAGGTTTTAAAGTTAGCGAAATTGTTTTCTTGTTTAAATCTAAAAATGTCAAATTTGTATTATTTATTAAAGCTAACGTGGAATATGTTATAATTTCACTTATGCATTGAGTTAGATTAAATTCAATATACTGATTGGAAGAAGCCATAACATTTCCACTGCAGACAATAGAATTATCAGAGATGTCAATTTTTTTACCTATTAAGCGCAAAAAATCAATCATATCATAGACATCCGTTTTTAAATATGGATTTTTTATGATAAATTTTTGTTTGTTAACAGATAAAAGTAATGCCGTTTTAGTGGCCCCTCCTACAAGCGGTCCACTCAAATCTTCGCTAGAGTATGAAAAATTTTTTATATCTAACTCGGTTATATCGCTATTGTCACCAAAATTACCTATTATTCTATTAGATTCTATACTTATTTTGTGATTAAAACATTCAATCACTGAAGCAATATGAGAAAATGGTCTATTATGTGAATCTATCGAATCACCAATTTGACAACCTCCAGAACCATAATATTCAAATTTTCCTAATGCAATTAATAGCGCCGGGCACAAATACATAGAACCATGAATACACTTTCCTAAAAAGAAAGGAATGTTGGCATTACATATGGTACTTGCGTCAATAAACAAACGTTTGTTATATATTTTTGCAGTACCACCTAGTTCATTTATTATTGCGATAAAAACATATGTATCACTTACTATAGGTGGATTAACAATAACAGTCTTCATTTTGAGTGCAATAGTTAATGCTATTATTTGAACCATTGAATGTTTGTATCCATCCAAACTTAAGGAGGCATTAACTGGACTATTTTTGCTCACACTTATATTAATATTTTTATTTTCTCCTTTAAACAAGTCTCTGTCCGAGATAAGTGTTGGTATGCATAACTGACCTGTTTATTCATTTTCTATGAATGCCCTGGGTAAACGAAAAGGAACAAGGTATATTTCATCCTTGTTCCTATCGGTCAGTATGTGCTATTCAGTTCAACAAATTGGAATTTGTTGCTCCGTCAAACTGAAAGTTTCAAGCGTTATAGACTTCCCACAAATATCTCTGCATCAATCGTCAAAGTTTTTAGCTTTTTGAAATCAATCTCAGTTTTATCTACATGGAAGAGCAGTGGGGTCATGTCTGCAAAAATTTTAATATCCTCTAACGGCATTTCATATGATTCTGAAACTCTTTTTTGGTAAATAACAGAATACTGCTTCTTGAATAAGTTAATCACATTCTCATTGGAATACTCTTGATTTTTCAAATGTTCTTTTGCAATGTTTCTGAACTCCATCAGATGTTTATTCCCAGGAATAACCTTTACAATATAGCCGCTATCCGTCAGAACTCTATTGAACTCCAAATAATTAGCTGGTGTAAATATGTCCAGTATACAGTCTACTGAGTGGTCTCTAATTGGCATATTTTCCAAATCACCCACAAACCACTTTATAGACTTACTACCGTCTCTTTTTGAAGCAAGGGAAATGGCATCTTTTGAAATATCAAAAGCAACTATATCTGCTTGAAATAGTTCTTTGATTTTTCTAGAATAATATCCTTCACCACATCCGACATCAAGAATAGTTGTTATGTTTTCAAGCTTGCTCAATATATGTGTTATCTCCGTAAGAATATGTGAATAGTATCCCTTTTCTAAAATATCCATTCTGCTTTCAAAAGAAGTTCTGCTATAATGCTTAGATTGCTTTTGATTTAATGCAAAATTCACATATCCTAATTTAGAAATATCGAAACAATGCTTATTACTACACAGCAAACTATTGCCTACCATCTTTAACTTTCGTTTACATATTGGACAACGAAAAAGCTTTTCGCTGTCATTAAATCTAATAATTTTATTCATGACATCCTCCATTATTACATTCTTGCCCGAAAGCGAGTTATGTAATACGGATGTACCGCAACACAACTCGCGGTATTATCTTAATCTCATATATGCTGTCATCTTATCACCTCCTCAAATTCAAGTTTGTATAACTATTTTATTGCATTATAGCATACTTTGGTCTGCTTTTCCCACTCCAGAGAAAATTTCTTTGTCGATAATTATCCTACCTATAGGAATATTTTTATTCACCAATACTTATCTCGGACAGAGATTTAAACAAAAAATCGGATAAACATTTATATTCCATAATAGATTCCTTGTAACTCTAATTGTTGATAGACAAAAAAACAGATCGCCTATGCATCACAAACAAAATACGGTTAATTTAGTGTTTTGTTTTGTAATTAATTTTAGAAAATGTATTTTTGTGCTTGCTTTTAGGATTCTCTTTCTTGCTTTTTGAACGATTGTGAAAACCTAAATCCTTCCCCATTGAATTGTGTTGCTTATTCTTCTCGTTTGTGTTACTAACCAACTGACCGCAGGCAGCTTTGATGTTATTACCTCGTGATTCTCTCATTTTTACTTCTAAACCAGCCGCTTCAAGTCGCAATTTAAATGCAACTAATTGTTGTTTGTTTGGCCTGTTAATATTGCAATTTGCGGTATCATTATATTGCAAAAGATTTATCAAAACATTTTTCTCACGAAACCATCTTCCTAATTGACGTACATCAGTTGCTTTATCATTTAGACCAGGAATCAATAAATAAGCAATTGTTACTTTTCTGTTATGTCTTTCCGAATATGATAAAACAGATTCAACAATCTTATTTATGTCATAACCTTTCATGTGAGGTATAATTATATCTCTTGTTCTTTGATTTGTTGCATGAAGAGAGAGGGTGAGTTGTATCTTCAGATGTTCTTCTCTTATTTTTTTTAATTGTTCTAAAGGACCTACTGTCGAAATATTAATTCCATCTGTGGGGAAATTAAGCCCATTTCTATCTCTTAGTATATGAATTGACTTAATTACATTATCATAATTAAAAAATGGTTCACCCATTCCCATATATACAATTCTGTTGACTTTTTCCTTCAGTAATGTTACTTGTTGCACAATTTCGGAAGGAGTTAAATTTCTTATAAATCCATTACTTCCAGATGCACAAAAAATACAACCGACAGGACATCCTACCATTGTACTAACACATACAGTTACACCTGTTTTTCTCTTTATGCAAACAGTTTCAACGCAGTAACCATCCTTTAATTTGAAAGAGTATTTTCTTGTGTCACCGCCATTATAAATATCATTAATGCTCATTGTTTGATATTTCTTTTGGGGCTTTTCCTTATAAAGGGCATGCATAAGCGATCGAGCTTTTTTTTCTCCAACGCAATCACAAATTTCTTTATATGTATAACCGTATGGGTCCGAATTTATCATTTCTTCAGTGATAATTATTGTGTTTTTATTTTTCATATCATCAATACCTTTCGAGAAATATAATTACAAAATACGATAAACTACCATTATTATAATAACATTTCTAAAACAAAAAATCAATAATCTACATATCTATTTTACTTAAAATACTAAAAATACTCTAAAAATATATGTATCGAATTTTTATGTAAAATATTTGTCAGAAAGAAATTTAATAATGCTGTCTAAAACTTGTGTAGAAAGATAACTGAATTATTATTTTCTGTTTAAATCACATACTCTAAATTGTTGATTTTTTTAGGTGGTATCGAAAAAAACGACACCATCTTTTCTTTTTCGGGAAGGTTATTGACAAATAAACAAATGTTCTTTATAATAGTAAATTGGTAAATAATGTATTTGCCTTACAACTGAATACAAACTGAAACACATATTTTTTACTTATTGGCTGCATGCCAACACATATTATCTGACCGAAAAAGTATAGTCCGATACTCGGTTAGTAACATACGGGCAATCAGAGCTTAAAGTTTAAGCCGTTACATAGTTTCAGTGCAAACTGTGCGAGAGGATGAAATGTCCTCCCGCTATTTGTGCTGTCTATGTGACGGCTTTTTTTGTTGTGCAATTTAAACGAAAATAAAAAAGTTTCAAAAAAAGTCGTTTTTTCAGGCTTTCAAAATGCCTACCAAGTGAAGGGCGTTTTTGTGCAACGCTACAAACTTTCAACTTTTTGAAAAAAGTTTTGAAAAAACGTACAAAAATCGGTGTTTTAAAAGTCACCCCTTGAGGGATATTTTCTCTCGTGCATCTTGACAACTGAATGACCGTCCGAAAGTGATACGACTTTGCGATGATATGAGCGAGGCAACACCGCGGTGAGATTCCGGGGCAGGAACTATTTCGGGTGAAACGGCAAAAAAGAGGCTTTTGATATGTAGTTAATGAAATTACCATACCAACAAAATAAAACTCATTACAGACGAAATAATCATCAAAAATCAACCCAAAAAACTACAGTAAAAAAGGAGTGTGATAGTTATTCCTAGAATGACAAAAAGTAAAAAATCAGAATGGAGCCTGTTTCTGAATGAACGAAACAGAATACAGGTGCAATCAACCGAATTTTCTCTAACATCATCAGCAATGCGCTGAAATACTCTGATGGCGATTTGTCTGTAGTCATGGATAAGAATGGTTGCGTTACATTCAGCAATACGGCGCACAACCTAAATGCTGTAACTGTCGGCAGATTATTTGACCGATTCTATACAGTAGAATCCAGCCGTAATTCAACGGGCCTGGGATTGTCTATTGCCAAGCTACTGATCGAGCGCATGGGTGGAACAATTTCTGCACAATATGCGGAACATAAATTGAATATTGTTATCAAGATGTAATGTTGTATGAGGAAGTCCGTAGTTGATGCGAAGGCATCGCTATGGGCTTCTTTTTTGCGAAAATATATATAAAATGACCGTACAGCAAAAATATTTTTTCTGAAAATATTGTTACAAGGTCATTATGACTGCGTGGCAAATCGACAGTTGGACAAAATGACCTTAGAATAAAAGTATCAAACAGACTGGAGGTGATCGGAGCGATGGGCGTAAGTGAATTGAATTACGTGCAAATCGGACTACGTATAAGAGAAGCTCGTAACGCAAAAGGATGGCCGCAAGCAGAACTTGCATTTCGTGCTGGGCTGAATAGTGCTTATGTGAGCCACATAGAGACAGGAAAGACCAAGCTGGCTCTACCGACTATCGTAAAGATTGCTAATGCTTTGTCTGTTTCTACGGATGAGCTGTTATGTGACAGCTTAGTGCAAACACAGCACGTTTATGATAAGAAAATTGCGGAAGAACTGAAAGACTGTGATAATATCGAGCTTCAGGCGTTCCTGGAGATTATTCAGTCTACCAAAAAGGTTCTACGCAAAAACCGTGCGACCACAACTTAATAATGACCGAGAGTTAGGGCAAAACTGGTGAAAGCCAGTGACGCAAAGCTATAGGGCCTGTAAAATGGCAGCCAGTTGCAAAGCTTTTGGATACCCAGCTGTCAGGCCATTTCGTGTCTGGCAGCTTTGTGCATTTTGGGGGAAAGGAGAAATTTCAATGTTAAATAAGCTCAAAAGATTCATAGGTAGTAACGAGCCTGTTCAGCATAAGTCTGAAGAAATCGAACAACAACAATACATACAATATGCTCAGGAATTGGAACAGTCTTTAAGCAGACTAGAAGCAGGTGTTCACGAAAGTGATGACCCGTCATGGATCATGCAGAGCGTTATGAAAACAGCTCTTGATTTCTATAAGGGTGACTGGATTGGCTTTCTTGAAGTCGATCTGGAATTGGGATTGTGGACTCCTACCCACTGGTATAATCCAAGCCCAAACGACAAAACGCTTGATCTCTTACAAGAATTTGAATCAGCTGAGTTTCTTCATAGATGGGTTACTGCTATGCACGACAATACAGCGATTGTTGTGCCGGATATGGAAGAAGTACGAGAGCAGTTCCCAGGTGAGTATGCAGTGTATCAAAGGTTAATGGCAAAATCCGTTTTGGCGGTTCCTGTGAAACCTCGCCCAATGGGATTCTTGGTTATCAGAAATCCGCAGAGATACCTGACCAGAAGCAGTATGCTTCAGCTGCTTGCCTTTGTGGTTCTGGCTTGCGTAAACGAGCAAAAGCTGATGCAAAGCATGAAGATGTCGTTCTCTCCTGAAAACATCGAAAACGATGCTGACATCATCATTAACCTGTTTGGAGATCTGGAAATCTATACCTCCAGTGGTGTTCTTCGTGAAGGTGATTTGAAATCTCCTAAGTGTTGTCGTCTGCTGGCATATATGCTTTTGAATAAGAAAGTCACGATACCGGCTATGGAGATTGCTGAAGCAATCTGGCCTGAGGAAGCAGCAGAATCTGATAATCCGGGAAAGAACCTAAGAGCTTTGGTATTCCGTTTGCGTCAGGCGTTTGCATTGGTTTCTCCTCATCAGTTGATTGAAACAACCACCAATGGATACCGTTTCAATCCAGACCTTCATATTATGACAGACCTTCAGCTATTCGATAAATACTGGAACATGGCGCAGCAAACAGGTTCTACATCTACAAGAGTAGAAATTTTGAAGCAAGCTGTTGATCTGTATAAGGGCAAGGTGCTTGCAAGCGCTGAATCTGAGCATTGGATTATGCTGACAGCATCTCATTACGATCTGAGATATACTGGTGTGGTCAACGAACTTCTGAAAACTCTTGAAGATGCCAAGGACTATCAGAATCTTCATAAGTATGCGGCACAGTCGCTGGCTGTTGCTCCTGGCAATGTAAAAGCGCATTACTGGCTGATTGTTGCCATGTTTAATCTGGGTGCAGACGAAATGGCAGATACTCAGTTGGAAGCGGCTAAACGAGCATTGACCGATGAGGAATATTACGAATTGGTTGAAGCGTTGAAAAAAGCTAAGATTACAGAGCCTTCCAACCTGTTTCGTAACGAAAAACTGTCCATATAACAACCATATAACACCTGTGTGACAATCATAAAACACGATTTTCGCCATATAACAACCATATAACGCTGTCAGAATTCTCATGTAACGGGAACCCCCGTGATTATAACAACTGTATAACAATCTAAAATATCCATAGAACCTCGGTAGAGTATGGTTTCCGGGCAAAAGCAAATTTGCCTTAGAAACATAGCTTACGGAGGTTCTTATTTTGTGTCCGCATAACCATCAGGGAGCGGTCGCTTTTGCAGATAGCAAAGGCGGCTGCTCCCTTTTTCTTTTTTTATCTGAACATTGTCGTTCGCCCCCTCCGAGCTTGGAATTTCGATTTTTCAAATTTCAAGATTTCGGAGGAAAAACAATGTTTTACGATCAGAAAGACAGTGGCATGAGAATTGCCGAGTTAAGAAAACAAAAAGGGCTGACGCAAGAGCAGCTGGCAGAACAACTTAATATCAGCACAAGTAACCTTGGAAAGCTCGAAAGAGGGCTCCAGGGTTTATCAATCGATCTGCTGATTGAGATAGGAATCTTTTTCGGAGTGGGTACTGACTACATACTATTGGGTTGCTCAATTCAACCGACAACACCAGAAGAAGATATAGATTCGATGATTAGACAACTGATTCGCTTAAAGCAAAAAATTTAACCCACCGTAGCACGGCGGGTAATCCGCCGTGAGAGGTCATAAAAAGCTGAGTTTAGAAAAGGTACAATTTAAGTGCAATCAAGGTTGCCCCTGGTTGTGTTGTTCCTTGAAAACTGCATAGACAATCATCGAATACGTTCCTGCTGTCGGTGCGAGAGCATCAGCCACATCAGCGGTACGCCGTGACGTATCGGAAAGAGAAACAGAATGACTTTCTTCCTATATTAAAGCAGTTGTCTCTCCTCCGGTATCAGCGATCAATATCGGCTTGTAAATACTGGGCAGCTACCAGTACGGCAATGAAAACAGCAGGGTTAAAGATACTTCTCTACGGAGCTGGCGGAGAACCCGGCAGAGGTTAGATTCCTATGGAACTGATTCGCAATCAGTCGTTCGGTGATTCCCTGAGGGCGTAAGCCCTCTTTCCCAGGGGTGCGTGGCAAATATGGGACACATAGATTTTGGAATGACTGCCCGATTGATTTCGGGCAGTCATTTGTTACATACCCAACGAAAGGAGGTCATGGCGAATGATGAAAGAAGATTGGGTATATCGTCGTGGCGATATTTACTTCGCTGATCTGGACCCGGTAGTTGGGTCCGAGCAAGGTGGGACAAGACCGGTGATCGTAATTCAGAACGATACCGGCAATAAGCATTCTCCTACGCTGATTGTAGCAACGGTTACGACCAGAATCCGTAAAAAGGAGAATATGCCGACTCATCTTTTGATTAAAGATAATCCTGCTTTCCGTGAAGCATCTGTGGTGCAGCTGGAGCAGATCCGCACGATTGACAAGTGCAGAATTGATAATTACTTAGGTAAGGTTACGCCCCATGAGATGGTGGCGATTGAGAAAGCCTTGTCCATTAGTTTGGCTATGGAGCAGCTTAAAAAGCAAACCGGCTCCGCAGCATATAAATACAGAAAGAATCCCAAGGAGTGAACATAAATGTTTGAAGAAAGAATCGCTGCTATGAATCAGCGTACAGAAGAAACTCTGGCTGCATCCGCAGGCCAGTTTGATAAAAGAACCTATACGGTTGATGAAATCCAAGACATCCTGGGTATCAGCAGAACCAGCGCATACAACCTCGTAAAGAAGAATGCCTTTCACAGTGTCCGCATCGGCGGCAGCATCAGAATCTCCAAAAAGAGCTTTGATGAGTGGTTGGATCACCAAAATTGAGATTTGTCAAGGATGTCGTGCTACCCAGCGACAAACTTCAAAATAAATCAGGA